>OCAE01000084.1_pt1 | contig 99729 bp, 90 predicted proteins | sample 1495581 | NCBI WGS metagenome assembly OCAE01 (sample SAMEA2580278, study PRJEB22360) | human gut metagenome | biome: human gut; feature: human-associated habitat; material: faeces | place: Denmark | collected 2008/2010 | reverse complement strand
CTATCATAGCATTCGCTATTTGTGTATCAATCAGATACGGAATATTTGATTATCCGGCGCAAAGATATGTAAATTATTCTTTGATTTGGCAGACAAAAGGCGGTGTGATCCTAATCGATGAAAATGGTAGACGATTCATGCTCACCCCCATAAACGAAAATGAATTAACAGAACTATCTCTATGATAGAATACAGAGAGAAGCGGAAGTGCCCTCCGATGATAGAAAAGAAGGAGATGTGGCAAGCCGGTATATACCGGTATTCGCCACACCTCCTGAAGGTTTGAGGGTGTCCCAAAACGCAAAATGGAACACCCCCGCTTTGTGTTTAGTGTCTAGAAGTTCAGTTTATAGGATTGTTTACCTATCTGGATAATGTAGGAACCTTGCGGCATCTGCTCCGAGTACTCGCCTGCGGACAAGGACAGGGTCTTGTACACACGACCGTCGAAGGTTACGACATAAGCCCGCTCAGCCTCCGGTGTCCGGATGAACAGGCGGCTGCCGGAAGCCCATACACGCAACTCACCGGCCTCGATCTCCTCGTTGGCGGTCGGATCGTCGCCCTTCACGATACCGGTTACGGTTACTACCACGTTGCTACGGATGTTAGCGACCGTATAGCGACCGTTCGCGTCGGCCGTAAGTGTCGTACCGTTGGCCTTTACTACCATATTGTCGGCGTTATAGCCTGCTTTCACCTCTACGGTGAAGGAGAGGCTACTACCCTCCGTAACGGTAGTGGACCCAGAGGCGGAGATCGTAGCCCCCTCCACGACCGGAAGCGTCACGGTATAGGTAGTCGGGGTTGGCTCGGGTTCCGGTTCGGGTTCGGGGATACGGGATCCGTTCGCCGTGATCACCAGCGTACCGGTGATCTTCTCCAGCGTGAACTTACCGGTGGAACGATCATAAGCGTAATCCGTTCCGGTGGCAAGGGGTGCGTTGCCCATTTTCACGGTAATGCCGCTAGGGAGCTCGTAGCCGGAGCTTGGCTTCAAGGTCAGCTCGATCTTCGCATCCTTGGCCTGCGGCTCAAAGGAAGCGGGTTCGGAGGAGAGGTTCACGAGGTTAAGCACTACCTCGAAGTGACCCTCTTTAACACCCTTGACAGAGATAGAAAGCGGACCGCTCACGTTCGGTATCTCGATCTTGCCGGAAACATTATCATAAGAATACTCCCCGGCACTCAACAGGCGACCATTCATAACGACACTGATCGCATATGGCAAGTGGTAGCCGGTGTTGGGTTCCAGCTCAGCGGTGAAGGTCTCGCCTTCCTCCACATTCTCCGTGCCCTCGATCGTCACGCCCTCTGCGTTTTCCGTCACGGGATAGAGCTTATTAGCTTTCGCCGTGATCTCGATCGGGCCTAAGACCTTGGTGATAGAGATCTTGCCATTCTGATACGTATGCTCGGCGGGTTTGCCGTTCATCAGTACGGTAACGGCTTGCGGCAACTTATAATCTGCGGGAGCGGTCAATTGGATGTCTAACGACTTGCCATGAGTCACCTTCGTTCCGGACACAAAGTCGGAGGTTAGGTTCGTCAAGTTAAGTTTCACCTCGTAAGTCTTCGCCACGGCAACGGCTGTTACCTCTACGTTTTCGGTCACCTTGGCGATGGAAACCTCGCCGGTAGCCTTGTTATAAGTGTAATCCGTAGCGGCGGCGAGTGCCTTTCCGCCCATCTTCACCACGATAGCCTCCGGCAGGTCGTAGCCCTCGTCCGGCACCAGATTGAACGATAACGGATCTCCATGGGCAACGTTTTCTGGCACATCCATCGGGGTAAGGCTCGTAGCGGTCACCTTAACAGTGTACTGCTTCTTCACGCCCTTGGGGGTAGAGATCGTCAGGGTAGCGTCGATCCCCTTCAACAAGGCGAACGCTCCGGTTTGCTTCTCATAGGTATAGTCCGTACCGGCGGTAAGTGTCTTATCGCCCATCTTCACCGCGATAGAGCCATCGTAGGTATATCCCTCGGCGGCGGCGAACACCACGTTGAACGCGGCCTTCTCGCCAACCGTAAATAGCTGCTCGATCGCGTTCGGAGTCGCCACGACACCCTCGCCCGGCTTCAAGATCACGTTGAAGTGATGGTCGTCGATAGCGGTTGCCGTGATGGTAATATTTTCAGTTACCTTCTCGATAACTACTTTACCCGTCTTCGAATCGTACGTGTACTTAATCGTAGATGGAGTCACCGTGATATCCTCCGGCAAGCGGTAATCCGTAGCGGGCTTCAGCGTGAACTCGAAAGTTTCGTTCTCTTTTACCGGTACGCCTTTCACGATGTCCTTATCAGCGGTCAGGTTCGTCAGCTTACCGGTGATCGTAAAGCTATTCGGCTCAGGATCGGCATAGACAAATAATTCCATATCCGCGGTAACAGCATGTATCTTCACCGTGCCGCTCTTATAATCGGCCGCCTCCGTATAGGTATAGTCTTCACCTTCCTGGAGCGTCTTGTCCGTCTTAATGATAACATCTGTTTTCTTGATCAGATAACCTGGCTTCGCGGTCAGCTTGATCGTACATTCCGAGTTCTCTTTAACGGATAGACCTCCTTCCGGAATATCGGATGTAGCCCCGATCAGCTCACTCGCTTTGATCATATAAGTGACGGCCGGGATAGGCTCGGCATTGGCGGTGATCACCACATCGCCGATGACGGCCGGGATATGGATCCAGCCATTCGAGCTATCATAGGTATAGCCCGTACCGGCTACCAACTCCGTGCCGCCCATCGTAACCTTGATGGATGCCGGCAGGCGATAGCCCGCTTTGTCGCAGAGCAGCTGGCCCGTGAACTTTTTGCCTTCCTCTATCACGTTTTGGGTATTTGCCAACTTCAAGCTGGACGAGTTAAGCGTGACGGTATAGGTTTTGACTGTAGTCGGGTCGATGATGATCTTTGGGACATCAGGAAGGCAGGGAACCTCTTTGTCATCCACATATGGAGTTATATACAAATAGGGCGCATTAGATTCTTGGAATAACGTATGACTCTTGAGTTTGAAAGAATAAGGCGTATTCTCTGCCAACGTTCCAATCGAGATATTCTCTGTTGTAGACAAATAAGAGTCATTTCCACTAGCTGCCTCCAGCAGGATCTCCTTACCCTGAGCGTCAAATAATTGTATTTGGCCTTCCTTCGCTCCTTGTATAGACATCGAGAGCTTCAACGGTTTTCCGGAGAGTGCTCTTGCCACATCCGTAAAACGGATGGCAAACGGGATCTCCTGATTGACAGTTCCGCGGATCGGGATCTTGTCAAAAGTCCCTGTCATGTTGTCCAAAAATAGCATCTTGTTACCGGATCTCTCAAACGCAGGCTTATTCCGATCGGACTCAGAGAATACTTGTATATCGTAAGTAAGCTCTCCGGCCTTGTCGGATAACACTTTCAAATAATTGACATAGGCTCCGTTTTTAATCTGTTTTAGAAGGACAGATACCTCAAACGAGCCGTTCGCGTCAATCGTTACCTTGTCACCTTTATTCGCTCCAGCGAGGGTATAATCTTCTCCGGTATAAATATCCAGTTTACCGACCCAGTCCGTATATCCTTTCAAGGTATAACGGATGATGACATTATCCTTCGCGTTTGTCAAAGAATAACTGATACCCTGCGTATTAGAATAATTATATTTAGTGTTATCCAATCCAGAAACAGACAGGAATTCCTTATCGAAACCATTCCAATTGATATCAGCGTTCATCGGTTGCTCCGGATCATTCGGATCGTCCGGAACGGGATCGATCACGCCATTGTTGTCAATTCCGGTAGGGATAGTCTCCAAGGCACGCATCACTTCCCAATTGGAACCATCGGCAGAGCAGAGCAAAGCGATACGTTGCCCGTCCGACAAATCGGACGACAGAGTCATCGTGGCAGAATAACCGGTATACTCCCGCCAACCTCCAACGTATGCTTGAAAATTCCTCGCCAAAGGATCCGTTGGTTTTTGTACGATCGCACCATCCTGACCTATCACGCCCAACTCCAAATAGAACACATGATCTTTCAAGGCGTAGTATTTCATGTCGAAACTGACACTCGCATTATTCCCGGACTTACTATAATTCGCCCGTATCAGGTAAGGCCTGATAAAATATTCCTCCCCGCTTTGCTCGGGGCGAATCTCCAACAAGACCGCCTGTCCATCGCTATATCCATTGCCATCCCCCTCTGCATCCAAGGTGGAAAGCACGAAGTAACCGTTAGAATATCCATCCCAACCCCAATTGATATGGAACGTTCCATCCTCGCTGTATCCGTCGCAAACAAATGCATGTCCACCACTACTGCTTTGACCGTCATAGATCATCGGATAACCCAGATCCAGCTCTTTACGCAACATGTCTTTCCACTCATCCCAACGGTAAGCCTCTTTCTGAAGATACCGGATAGAGGGACTATAACCAAACACCTCGGATAACGCTAGCGCCACACGGGAAGTCTGCGTCCCACTTGCGCTGACACTGTAGTTCATCTCTACATTTGCTCCGCAATGGTAAAGAAGCTCGGCTACAGCATCAGCCTGCGCATCATTATAACCACCGCCTTTATAAGAAGAAAGCATATTCCCCCAGTCATAATCTCCGTATGAAAGTTTATGTCCGCTATAATACCCGTCAATCGAATAATAATTATATTCCGGAGGATTCACCGCCCGTATCGGATACTCATGATATTTCATGATGATACCCATAGCGGTAGCCACGCAGCCGGTCACCGTATGTTTACCTTTAATAGTCGGTGTTTGCCGGTTATACGGTTCGCCTTGGCTCCAGTTGGCCGTTTCCAACAACACCTTTTCCCCGGCCGCCCGCAGCGCCGTGCCGCTCATCAGTTGGTTCCACTCGGCGGCGATGTCCGGGGTGGCCTCGATGCCCTTGTCGTTCGCCCACGTGATCTGGTCTTGGTAATAGGCCAACATCCCGCGAAGGTTCTCCGGCAGTTTGTCGGGGTCGAAACTACCCTTGTCGGAGTAGCCTAGGACGGGGCGTACCCGGTCGTCACCCGCCACGATAGCGAACCCCTTCTCGCCGGGGAAGTTGAACACGAAGTAGTCGGCCGAGCCTTCCATCGTACCGCTACGCAGGGCCGAGCCGCTTTGCCCGGGGGCGGCGGCGTACACCAACGATAAATCACTTGCCGAGCGCAGGCCACTGGTCACGCCCTCTCTTTGCGCCACGCTCCCCGCAACCTTGCGGGCCGTGGCCACGTCGATCCGTTCCGCCCACGTCAGCGAGGCCGTAAGGCAGAGGACCAACATTAGTAAAAATTGTTTTCTCATACGTGTATAAATTAAAAGTGGATAAGTATCAAACTCTTTGTTATAAGGCGACCTTGAATACCTCATTTCCCACGCGGATGATATAACGTCCTGCGGATAAAGCCAAGCTCGTATCTCCCGCCGGAAGCGCGACCGCCTGTAGCAGCCTGCCGTCAAAAGCGCTGATATAGACTTTCGAGGGGCTGGCCAAGTGTACGCTCAAACGACCGTCTTTTCCCCATACGGTAGCGGCCTTTGCCATCGGGATCTCCCCGTTGGCGGTCGGGACTGCGGCTGTCTTGAGAGCCAGGTCATACGTTCCCATGCTCGTCTCTATATTTCCCACCATCCGCAAAGGCGTAAAGACAATTCCATATTCCGTCTCGGGATCCAACCCGTCCAACGGCATGGAGGAGGCGTCCGCGGGCACGTCTACCACGTCGGTCAAACGTCCGGTAGCCTTCTCATAGACCTTGGAGCGATATCCGGTAGCGCCCGGGAACAGGTTCCAGCTCAAGGTGGCTCTGTCGTAGCGGGTCTCCTCGATAACGGGTATCGACACCCGGCCGGTTTGCCGCCCTCGAAGCGCATGCTCTGCTTCGACAGTCCCACTGGCATTCCTGTACCAGTACCAATACCAGAAAGTCTGGAGGATTACCCCCTCGAATTTCTCTCCGGGCAAGAACTCCGCCTCATGGCAGATGTCTTCCGACATGATGATACCATCCCCCCGGCAATAGCCGAAATAATTCCCCCGAGGATCGACCAGCCTTGCGTTCACGTCCACAGGTATCCAACCGTACCGCTCCAGATAGAAATCCGCCCAGACGTGATGAGACCCGTCGGGTCTTACCGTAACGATATGTTTAGCCGGTATCTTTTTAGCTCTCATCAGATTGACAAATATGGAAGCAAGGTTACCGCAATCACCTCCCCCGTCAGAAAGGATAGTCGCTATCGGGTTTATCCCGGTGTCTGTATACAGATACTTAAAATTCGCCGCCACGTACTCGTAGCACAAGCGAGCGTAATCCAAGATCTCGCCGCCGGACTCGCCCCAAAGCCTGTCTGACACGGAGCGGATCGTCGGATTGCTCGTATCGATATATCCCCCCTTATCCGCGGTATATCGCTTATAGATAGCGGATTCAGTATCATACGGATAGAGCGTGGTGAATTGTGCCATATCGATGTACATAGGATAGAGCGTGACTGAGAACTCCTCGCTTAACGTATACGATTCGCCGGAGGACGGCTGTCCGTCCGTCTTTATGTCTCTCAAATATCGGTTCGAGGCATCCAAATCGAGAACCGTACCCGAGGATCCCTTGAGCCCGACTACGTCTTGATAGATATTACTGACAGGAACGGGTAAGATCACGCTCATCTTTGTCAAATCACAATCCTCGTTTCTCAGCGTGACACTGTTCTTTACTTGGTAAGAGCTTTGCGCAAGCATCGCTTGCATGTTCATCGCCAATGCAGCGGTAAGTAGCAGATATCTCATAAGCTATACAATTAAAGGTACATATGGTTTTAACATTTATTCATTGGTATATATACATAAACCTCTATTCTGTTATTTATTTCCGATAAACCGAACATTTCGATATTTACGATACCCAAATACAGAAGTTACGAACCCTCTCAGATGTTTCATGTCGCTGTCACTCGGACAGTCGAAAAGAAACGCCAAAGACAGTGCTTCAACATTGTTCCGAGAGAACTTAATACTTTTTTATTGTAAAAATGAGCACTTTTTAACAAAAAGTCCGGGTACCTATTAAAAAAAATAACACTTGTGACAAATATTTTAATATCTTTGCAATGGGTGATACAGAAAAAACATAGTTCTCTCGGTACTTAAGTGAAAAATCAATAAAACACGAAAGCCACCAACCACAGAACTTTAGATTTCAACGCCAAACAATAGACGCTTCCGCAAGGCGTATCAGGATTCAACTCGAATACAAACGTGGCAATTAGCAGAGGCTATAAGAAAACGACACTATACAACTATCTGTTTTACAACCATATAAACAATTTAATCTAAATATTAGATCTCTGATTTTATGTTTCAGCTAGATTTAAAGACCTTTTTTTAAAACTCCTTTCCGGGATGGTCTTTTCTTTCTACCGACTTTTTTCCGAGCTTTCATGCCCCATCTGAGTTTATGAGCCTTTTTTTTACGGCACATAGCAATAAGGTAGGAGGAAGTGAGAAAAGTTTTGGACGACAAAAAATGTTGGGGACAGCGAAACCAGCCAGCGTTATTTTTTTCGGAACAAAGGGCGAAGACCGGAACTTTTTCGTATCTATCTACCGAAATAAATTTGCCGTTCAAAAACAAAGGGTCTCAGATGGAGCTATGAAAAACACACATAAAGGGAGGCAGAAAACAAGGAAAAGGGCAGTACGGAAAGTAAAACAAACCATACGGTTTTGCAAGCAAAACCGTATTCCTATCTCCCTGCCACCCGTGACTGGGGAAAAAGGTTAACAATGGACTGCCGGGACAAACGGTTAAAGGTCGGGACTGCAAAACGGAAGAAGAAGGTTGTTTCGGCATGGACGAAACTCTAGATGATGACTGTTGCAATCCCGCCCACGTTTGGAACTTCTCTTTTCAGGTTTACCCATAATCAGCCACATAACGGATGACTACGGGTAAACTTGGAATGAGAACAGTCATTCCGATGAAGGGGAGGAAAAAATCTGTGTGAACGCAAAAACGCCCTCGGATATGTAGCAAAAAAAAGCGGCACCAGGCCGCTTCAATCATTTAGTTGCTTTTTTCTTTTTAGGGGCAACCTTCTTTTTAGGCTGATCCGGTTTTTCCTCTTCTTTCTCCGGAGTAGGATAAAACCTGGTGGCTACCATAATGACGCGGTCACGCTTCTCACCACTTTTTGAATCCGTCCATTCTTCCGGCCTGAAGTAGCCTACAACGGTAATCAGCTCTCCTTTTTTCAATACATCGAAGGAATCCACCGCTTCATTCTTTCTCCAGGCTTCAATCCCAATGAAAGCGGAAACATAAGAGGTTTCTCCACCTGTCTTGTCTGCACGGCTGACCGCGATAGAGAAGCGTGCCACGCTTACTGTTCCAAAACTACGGATTTCCGCATCCTTTCCGATAAAACCTGTCACTGCGAATGAATTTTCAATCTTTTTCATATCTCTGATTTTTTAGAAGTTAATTAATCAATTTTGCAGCGCAATAACTGATTGTTGGTTGGGGGACACCATGAAAAAAGAGATAAATACACTTTTTACGCTTATCGGAAAAAGGAAGATTTGTAACTTTTTTATTGGTGAAGATGGCAACAAATAATCCGGGTTAAATACGCTTTGTGAGCGGGGCGGAAAAAAGGAAGATTTCAATCGGATAACAACGGGGTATTTGTGAATCGTCCCCATATCCCCGTAACAGGGGTTGGCAACAATCTATATTTGCAACGGAAAATGATTTGACTTCACTAAAAAAACGATATGAAAAAGACAAAACTTGAAAATCAGTAACAGGTTTGGGAAGGACGCAAAAACAACCGGTTAGACAGCAGGCTGGGCCATACCGAGAATATAGTCAGCCGTCTATCGATACACCGGAAGAAACATCCGCAATTCCTTAAAAAAAATGAAGCCGGGGAATGAGGCATACCATATTCCATAATATTAGAAAAAGGACTGTGCGATAATATGAAAGGCTACACCGGAAAAATAGGAAAACGGATTCTGTGGGGAGAACATAACCATATGGGCATACAACCACTACACTTGTTTCCGGAAAAGAAGATTATACGACCGGAAAAATAACAAGACATCCATTCGGAGAAAAGCAAGCGATTGAAGCGGATGCCACTTTGGGGGCGAAATATCCGACTACCTATCTACAGCCCCTAAAGGGCTGGGGCATATGGGTAAAAAATAAGGGGAGAAAACGCATCATCCTACAAGATGATGCGTGAACGTATCGGATACCTGATTCCGATGCCAACGAACAACAGTGAGGATTAACAAGAATCAGGCATACCTCAATGGGGCGATGGAAGTAAGAGAACTGCGTGTACGCTATCGCAAATCAGCTCAAAGGGGCTACCTTAATGTAGGGTGGTGGATAAGGAAAATGTGCCCCCCTTCTGAATTCAATCAGCAAATAAAATAACCGTTCAAGATTACAACTTACTGTTTCTTCGATTCCAACAAGTTCAAATCATCGATGACCAATCCATCCAGCACATGTTGGATTTTATCAGATATAGCCTTGTCTATGCTATACTTGGCACACAATGATTGAAAGCTACTTACAGCATCGAACACCTGTAGTATCTTCTTTTCGGGTTCCTCCACAAAATCCTCGGCGAAGTTAACGAAATCACTTGTGGTCAAGGCAGACCTTTTGCCCATCACGCCCATCGAATGAATGTGCGCAGAAGAATTTTCCCATGTATTTGCCGTGAACATCACATCGTATGCAGGTGACAAACGCCACACTCCTGTCCTGTCCATGGTAAACGAAATATTCTTATTATGGTCATCAGATATACCTGCGACATAATTAAACACCATCCTGATAAATATCTGGTCTTTGTCTTCCAGAGGAAGTTTCAGAGTCTCCGCTATCCAACACAGCTTCATATAATCATCTGCCCCCGGCATGATGGCCGCAAGAGTCTGGCTAAGAATCTTTTCTCCATTCTTACGATCAAATCTTTCTGTTACGAAATGATTCCTTCCATCAATTTCTTTCAGGAAACATGGCATCATGTCAATCCCTGCCGCCGCAGCCATTTCGCTGTATATCATTTCTATCTCTGTGGTAGGAGAGTCATCTGCCTCTTTGAATTTTATGATATACTGTTTGAAATTTTCGGGTAAATCCACCTGGCCGGAACGGAACTCTCCCGTTTCGGTATTATAGGCGATCACTGCCTTCGGGCGCATACCTCCGGCAGAGGTCCCAAGATATACCAACTTTTTCATCGTGAGGCTATCCTCTGGCGATATGACAGCAGCATCCCGGTCATTATATATTTTAGAAGCCAATGTTGCCAATGATGACATATCCACCGTCTCTTGGATGTCATCATCATTAAATTCCGGTTCAAATTCCAATGCTCCCATAGCTCTCTTGCCAATATAAGAGAGTTTCAATAGGGGTAATGACTCTGTAACCTTTATATTGTTATCCGTGAGCCACTGATCAAACAGGGAAGCCCCCCATTTGTCAGGAAGCGCATCCGCAAGAAATTCCGGAAGCCCTTGATATAACTTATCTTTATTCCCATAGAAAGACGCAAACAAAGGGGTTCTCTTGGGATGGGTGGAAGGACATATATCATAATCTTGTTTCCTATATTCATCGGTAAATTGGAATACGGAACAATGCTTCTCAAAATCCCAATTCAATTTGCCAATACAAGTTCCCCACAAATATACATTCACTATAATTGGTTCTTTCTTCATGCCATCTTACGTTTACTATTAATTCTTTGTATTCTCTTGCCTGTTTTCTCATTGATAAGGAATGGAGAGTCTGGAAGTTCCGGTACAAGACCGACAACACCCTCAAGAGTTCCACTGATACGCAAAATCTTAAGCAACGTACTCAAGGCAATATCATTTACTTTGCAAGATTCTTTTCTTTTAATTGTAATGATGGATACCCCCGCCTTGTCCGCAAATTCTTGTTGAGAAAAACAACAGCTAAGTCGTATAGCCTTAACCCTCTTGCATATTTCCTTAACAATACTCTCATCTGAGAATTCATATATTGAATATGTATCATATAATTTTTTCATAGAGGAAAATATATTTAAGTATCATTTTTGATACAAAAATATCGATAAACTTGAAAAACTCCAAATTTACAGACATTTTTTAATGCGTAATCTTTTTTTGTATTAGCAAAAAAAGCGTATGCCGCTTCAATTATTTAGTTGCCTTTTTTCTTTTTAGAAGCAGCCTTTTTAGGCTGATCCGGTTTTTCCTCTTCTTTTTCCGGAGTAGGATAGAACTTGGTGGCTACCATAATGACGCGGTCACGCTTCTCACCACTTTTTGAATCCGTCCATTCTTCCGGCCTGAAGTAGCCTACAACGGTAATCAGCTCTCCTTTTTTCAATACATCGAAGGAATCCACCGCTTCATTCTTTCTCCAGGCTTCAATCCCAATGAAAGCGGAAACATAAGAGGTTTCTCCACCTGTCTTGTCTGCACGGCTGACCGCGATAGAGAAGCGTGCCACGCTTACTGTTCCAAAACTACGGATTTCCGCATCCTTTCCGATAAAACCTGTCACTGCGAATGAATTTTCAATCTTTTTCATATCTCTGATTTTTTAGAAGTTAATTAATCAATTTTACAGCGCAATAACTGATTGTTGGTTGGGGGACACCATGAAAAAAGATATAAATACACTTTTTACGCTTATCGGAAAAAGGAAAATTTGTAACTTTTTTATTGGTGAAGATGGCAACAAATAATCCGGATTAAATATGCTTTGTGAGCGGGGCGGAAATCTAAATACGAAACAAGATGAAAATAGGATATGCCCGTGTTTCCACCAAGGAACAACATCTGGATATGCAACTGGAAGCGTTGAAGGCTGCCGGATGTGAGAAGATCTTCTCTGAGAAAATGACCGGACGTCAACAAAACCGCCCGGAACTGGATGCCTGCCTGAACTTTCTCCGGGAAGGCGACACGCTTGTCGTATATAAGCTGGACCGGCTTGGCCGTTCGCTGAAGAATATCCTTACGCTATTGGAAGATTTCAAGAATAGGGGCATCCAATTCACCTCACTGCAAGACAACATCAGTACGGAAGGCGCAATCGGCCAACTGATGAACAACATTCTCGGTGCTTTCGCCCAATTTGAGCGTGACCTTATTTATGAGAGAACCCAAGAAGGCAGAAGAATCGCCAAGGAAAAAGGTGTCAAATTCGGCAGAAAGACACTTATCAACAAAAACAACATCGCCAAGCAGAAAAGCTGCATCCAGCTCTATGAATCCGGAACACCGGTAAGGGAGATACAGAAAATATTAAATATAGGCAGTAGCGGAACGGTATATCGTTTATTACGAAGAAATGGCATTGCGCTGAAATCCGAAAGGAAAAATAAAGATTGTCATCAATAATGAGCAGTGATAATCAAAGATTTTTCTGCTAATATTGCATAAACAACATATGGTCATTAGGGCTTGTTCCCTTTTTTACATTTTAACTTAACGAGCCTCGGTCTTGCCGGATGTACAATTTTCAGATACCGAGGTAGTATAATCCCAGATGATGTTTTTGCGATCATTGGTAATGCCAATAGAAATAGGCAACAAGCGGAGATGGGGATTGAATACAAGGCTTAGTATTTTATCCGGTAGTAATCAAGTAGGGCCTTGTAGCTGTCCTGTGCGGTGAGGCAAGTGTCACGCAGATACTCTCGGATTGTCGGCCATTGTTGCAGACCACGATAATAGAACATCTTCAACTCGTCCGTAACGATGAACGGTACGAAACCATTAGCCAGGTATTCTTTGAGCATCACAAGTCGGCCCACACGACCGCTGCCATCCTGGAATGGATGTATTGTTTCGAAACGTTGATGCAGATCAAGAACATCATCTAATGACTTTTTCTTCTTGGCATTATACTCCTTCAGGAGAGCTTTGATTTCGCATTTGACATCTTCCCGGCACTGTTATTTCGTTGCCGCCTACTTCATTAGGGATACGCTTATATTCACCCACGGCAAACCACTCCTGCGACTGTCGGCAGTACCGGATTTAAGTATAACGTGGAGTTCTTTAATCAGGCTCTCGGTCAATGATAAGATCGATGCATCTGAAGTGATTGACAGTCTCAATGATGTCATCCACTTTTATGCTTTCGCCCTCTATGTCAATAGTATTGGTCTAATACCAAAATCAGACCATTCAGGTTTAAAATATCACTTATTCTCAAACTTATAAAACATGAAAAAGAGTGAAGCAGCCTTCAGAACAGCTATTTTACAGGATGTGGCAGCCAGTTGTTTCATTTCATCAAAAGTCAGGTATTCTCTTAGTATCTTCCCAGTCTATTTTTGAAAGAGTATCTCTTGATATCGTTCTTCTGCCAATCACCGAAAGCAGGGTACACTTTCATGAAGAGATAAACCATACGGGTAGGCTTTCTCGTTATTGTTACAACCGATCATATCGAAATTCAAATATCCTTTCACATTCCTTATCTCCGGTAATACGACTTTATTTAAACTTTGATTAATGTGTATAATACTTTGGTAATTTTTCACCGAAATATTAATTAAGTCATTCGCTTACTTTTGCATTTCATGCGTTAAACAATCGGTGTGGCCTGTATACGGCGACACTTCTTCATCGTTATTTTTCATATAGTAAAGACACTTGGCTGTAACTTGCCATTTGCGGAATACTGGAACCTTTGCCGGGCAAAAAGCCAAACCCGGACGGAGGAAAAGAATTGGAGGAGGCAACCCACAGAAAGGGCGATCCGATACAATCAATAAATTAACCAGCTACACCCTGGCGCGAGCGAAATAATCCATCATAGACACTATATATCTAAGTAACGGTACCAGTACACCTATTACGTATATTATAGCGTACCCCAAAAGGACTAAAGGTAATATTTTACGATAAAGACATGCTATAGCAAGTAATATAAACGAGAAGGAAAAGCCATAAACTCCTATTTGAAAACCGGGTATCAATTCATAAACAGGTACGGGTTCCGGATGAAGCATGGCTCCGGCCACAATAGAATAAAGGCTGGTCAATAATATAAGCAGCGTATATAAGCAACTCTTAAGAATCCCGGGATCATTCCTTTTACAAAGGGTTATTGTCTGGATGTCACTCCTAAGAAACTCAATCCCCAATAAAATAGCCACTATAATGCCTGTATCAAAAGTATTCATTCCAATCACGTTTAGTGCAAATATATATATTAATTCCGAAAGGTCACGCTTTGACTTATTGCAGGATGTAGCATCCGATAGTCTGGAAAGCATTTTTTTGGTTCTTTTTTGGGGAGACTGCCAAAAAAGAACCCCGAAGCTGAAATTCCGGGCAGACGGGATTTCTCCCGTCCACCTTTACCTATTTTGTAATCTTCCCTCGTCCGCATAGCTATAATAACTATTACCGGCAACAATCACATGATCTAACAGACGGATGTCTAATGTTTCAGCGGCTTTTTTAACCGCTTCCGTCAAGCGGTCATCTGCACCGCTAGGCTTGCGTGCTCCTGACGGGTGGTTATGCACCATGATAAAAGATACGGCGTTATAATACAATGCCTGCCTCATGATAACCCGTATATCCACAGGGGCGGTATTTATCCCACCGCATGAGATACGGACTTTACGGATGAGTTTGGACGAACTGTTCAGCAACAGCACCCACATCTCTTCAGTAGTGATATCGCACAAAACAGGATGCATCATTTTATAAACATGATCACTGGATAAAAGCGCAGGACTTTCAACTTGCCCTTCTTTCAGGCGTTTATACAGCTCAATCGCCGCATAAGCGACTTTTTTACGGCTGGGTGTCAGTGTTTCCAGTACATCAGACAAAAACAACCCGTCCATTTCCATCTGTTCATACTTATATTCCTCATGTTTCAGTTTCTCACTGTTCGTCAAGACATAGATCAACTCGCTGTTTTCCATCACCCGATAAACGTCATTCACCTCAAATACGGTTCTCTTCGTTTTCATACTGCCAAAAATTAAAAGATTAATACTCGCAAACATCGCTTGTCGCCCCAACCATAAATTTTTCCTTAACTGATTGGGAACAGTGCATTGAAGAGAAAGCGGGAAAGACGGATCAGAACGGGATTGAACTGGTAAATACTACCTCCCGGAATGGGAGGATGGAGATTTGGCTTTTCAATATCGGGCGTTCCGGCCACGCCTACCTTCGCAATGTTCCTGTCAGTTCAGGAAAAAATCATCATACCTCTCTTCCGGCATAGCCGGAGCGTAGAGCGTTTGGGATAGCAGGGAAAAGCCCGGAGGGTAACGAGGACTTGCAACGAATAGCCCGGCCAGAAGGGAACGCCCTGAAAAACCAATTCGGATACAGAAGATGAACAGAACCGCCTTCCAATCATATAAAAAAACGTGAAAATCAACACATACTTCCGAAAAATCTTTTTCCGAAAGTACGTATAGGGCATGTGAAGGGAAAATAAATTTTCCCGGTCATTTCTATGTTACCGCTTTGGGGATATTTAAAGGGGTTAGGAGTTTAGGTCTTTATTATGTATTTTGGTGGATGGTTTTACACAGCCGATACCTTTTATTTAAAAATTTCTCTCTTTTATTTCACTGATATACCGACATATAAAAAAACAGGGATTACCTATTCCCTTCATTAACGGGTGGACGGTTTTACACAGCTGACAAGTGAAACCGGACGCTTTTACACAACTAAAGCAAAAGGAGTGGACGGTTCTACACAACTATAAGCAATAAACGGGACACTTGTACACAACTAAAACAGGCAAAGCGGATGACTCCACACATCTAATCACCCCAATAGGGACACTTCTACACAACTAATTCTGTAAAAAAACGTGAAACGTGGACGGTTCTACACAGCTGGATCGTCCATGTTCACCGCCCCGTCCGTTTCCGGAGATATGAACTCTTCAGGAGCAGGAGCAACTTCCGTTCCATTGGCACTCTCCAACTCTTCCTGTGCCCATCCTTCTGGAAACCTGCCGAATACAGCCACGAAATCACTGATATATATCTGTTTTTTCTTTTCTACGCTTTCCGGGGAGTTTGCCCATAAAAGGAACTCTTTATACAGTCCGGCATCTTCCTCCACCTCTTTGATCTTCTTCCTCCTGACAGCCATATCCGTGTCCGGGTAGGCAATCTCGACATACAGCCCAAGCAGGTTCTTATAGAATTTCTTCACCACGACAGCATATTGTCCTTCATCAAAACAGTGTAGCGTATGCCTAGGAAACGAGAACAACACGGTATATGCCCATCTCTCATGATCGCCTTTCACAAAAGAGAAATTGAAATTGGTATATTTCAGGTAAGTATTCATCTTTTTCAGTATCGAGGCGACCTTCTTTTTCCGGTCTTTGGGTTCGGCAATCTCTATGCCGAGCTTTTTAGCCAGCTGATCGACTGTCAGCACATAAAAAAGGAGCCTTATTCTTGGTGGTCTTATACTTGATCAGGTAAACCATCTTGGAAAGTTCCAGATAGAAATAGCGGTAACGGCTGGGCAGGCTACGGTAATCCTGAAGCTCCAAGAGGTTATAGAGCGAGAACATGAAATTTTTTATCTCCGGGCTTACCACAGCCGAGTACAGCCTTTTCGTTGACTTCTTCGTCTTGAAATCGGTCATTATGTCGAAACGTTTCAAGATCTGCACGAAATTATAGGATGTACGGCCATCCTCGCCAATGGTCGGATAGCAGAGGTTCTCCAATCCCAGTTTATAGAGAGCCGCCTCAAAAACCGTCTCGATAGGATGGCTGATTCTCTGTCCTGCCGTGTCGGTACATACATATTCCGGCTGCATATTCTTTCCGAACATGGCCGAGAGCTGCCGACTATCCAGCTTGCGCTGCAAGTTGGTACGGTCATACCCCATCTTACGGCAAAAGTCTTCTACGGAGAACCAGGAAGTCCCGAACAAGTCTTTGAGGTGATAGCTGCCCAGGTATATGATCAGATCGAGCATGACGTTTCCACCTGCCTCATACAACCGTTCAATCAGCACGGAATTATAGCTTTCCCCAAGCACCCTGGGGACACGGATCAGTTCTTTTGCCATGATAATACTTACAAAATCAATCCTCTCTCTGTTTTCATTACCACAAAGATAGGCATACCGGCCAACATACGCATCATACTTATCAATCAGTTTTAACGCTATGACCGGCATGAGAAAAGGATACACTTATATTGCATATAGCGGAAAATTTGTAAGATTACCCTGTACTTTATAAGGCAACATAGAAAATCTCTCCGCATGCAATTCCGATCTTTTTCCCAGTAATGCTGTCAACGAATTGGCCCGGACATTCCCTTCGGCCTTCACTTCTATCGGCACCATTTGGGCATTACGTTGAATAACAAAATCCAACTCAAGACGCGAATTGTCTGTGTTATGGTAATAAATCGGTGATACGCCCTTACTTTTCATCTGCTGCAATACATATTGTTCAGTCATTCCTCCCTTGTATTCCTTAAATATGTCGTTTTTAATCAAGACTTGGGCCGGATCTGTCTTGACCATAGCACCCATAAGCCCCAAATCAACCATATAGAGTTTGAAAGCCGACAGGTCTTCATAAATATCAAGCGGAAGCTCCGGTTTGGTACATCGAGGCACTTTATACAACAACCCGGCATTTACAAGCCATTGAATGGCCATCTCAAAATCATTGGCTCTGGCACCTTTTCGCAAAGCTCCGTAAATGAATTTCTTGTTTTCTTTAAATAATTGGGAAGGAATGCTGTTCCATACCATTCGGACACGCAGAACCTGTTCTTTGGGCGCATGTTTTGAGAAGTCAAGATCATAGCCTTGCAAAATCTCCGACTGTATTCTTCTGACTTCCAGCAAGGAATCCGTTTCTACATATTTGAGTACAACTTCCGGCATACCACCTACATAATAATATTGCCGAAGGAGATCCGTATATTTGTCATGCAGGAGGCTTATCGTTTCAAAATCCCCACTCATAAGCAATTTACAAGCTTCTCCTTCTCCCTTGGCGACAAGAAACTCTTCAAAGTTCATAGGAAATATATTGATGACATTTACCTTCCCTACGGGATAAGACACATCCTGATGAAGGGACATCCCCAAAAGTGAACCTGCCACAGCTATATGATACTCCGGAACCTCCTCTTTAAAATACTTCAAAGATTCCAGTGCTTCCGGGATATCTTGTATCTCATCAAGGATAATAAGCGTATCACCCGGAGTAATGTCAACGGAAGTCATCGCACGCAGCCCCCGTAAAATTCTGTCAACATTGAAATCCTGAGAAAAAAGCTGGCGTGCAAGGTTATTCTTACGGCATACCACATAAGCCTCTTTTTTGTATTCAAGTTTGGCAAACTCATGGAGCAGCCATGTTTTCCCAACTTGTCGGGCACCATTTAAAATCAGAGGTTTTCTATCCTCACGGTTTTTCCATTCTATAAGTTGTTGCAAAACAAATCTTTTCATCTACAAACAGCATTTTTATACATGTAAAAACAGCGTATAATACATTTTTCCGCACTTATTTACACTACAAATATACTAAAATAAGCAGATAATAGAAGCAATCTTATACATTTTTCCGCACTTTAATCAACTCCGTTGAAGCCCAATGTCAAGAATGGAAAGCAGTAGCCAATTTAGGATTGCCTTCTCCACGCTCGATGGCCACCAGCGTATTGATGCCCACGCCCGCCAGTTCGGAGAAGTTCCAGCTGATTGACCTTCAAACTCTTCCTGCGCTCTTTAATCATCTTTCCTAGCTCTTTCATATTCACAACACATTGTGATTTTTCGACAGAAATAGGAATTTAAAACATGAAAACTGACTAAAATCACACTGTATTGTGATTTTAATCAGTTTTCATCCTAGTTCAAAGAAAAAAGAACAGCCGATAAAGTAACTATAATCATTGTATTCATATAGATTAACATCATATATTCAAGTTAATCTATATATTTACATGGATTATTTGTATATTTGCAAAAAAGGAACAACCATGTGGCATGAAATGAGCAATCCGGCTGTGCTGATGAAAATCGGCCAACGCATCAAAGAGACACGTATAAGGCAGCGTATCACGCAGGAAGAACTGGCAACGGCTTCCGGTGTAAGCCCCTTGACCGTTGCGAACATCGAGAAGGGCAAATCGGTATCGCTGCTGTTGTTCATCAGCGTACTCCGCTCGCTCGGTCTGCTGGAGAACCTGGAGCAACTGGTACCGGAAACCCGGGTCAGCCCGATAGAACTCAAGAAACTGCAAGGGAAGAAACGCTACCGTGTACGCCATTTAAAACAAGATAACCATGAATGATTTGATAGTAGATGTAAAGCTGTGGGGAGAAAGCGTAGGCTCTCTCTATTGGGAAAAGGAAAGCAATGCCGCCTTGTTCGACTATGAACGGAAGTTCATCCGCTCCGGTCTTGACATTTCTCCCATCATCATGCCCATCGACCAATACAGGAACACACCCTACCGATTCCTTGAAAACCGCACCAACTGTTTCAAGGGGTTGCCCGGACTGTTTGCCGATTCACTGCCGGATACTTTTGGAAACCAAATCATCAATGAATGGTTTGCCAGCAAGGGATTGTCCAGAGAAGAGATTACCCCTTTAGACAGGCTTTGCTATGTAGGCAAACGTGGCATGGGCGCACTGGAGTTTGAGCCGTCTTCGCCAATCAACGGCATGAACGAATCATCGGTCCTCCATATCGAGGAGCTGACAGAGCTTGCCAAATTCGTATTCACAGATAGGATGGCTTTTCAGGCCCAACTGCGCCAGGAAGGAAGAAACATACTAGATATACTGAAGGTGGGAACATCAGCCGGAGGTGCCAAGCCCAAGGCCATCATCGCCTATAACGATATTACCGGAGAGGTACGCTCCGGGCAGGTAAAAGCCCCTGAAGGATTCGGGTATTGGCTGCTGAAATTTGATGGCGGCAAATACAGCGAACACACGCAGATAACGGACAATCCACAAGGAATAGGAAACATCGAATATGCCTATCACCGAATGGCAAAAGCCTGTGGTATCGATATGATGGAATGTCGGTTACTTCAGGAAAAAGAGTCATGCCATTTTATGACACGCCGTTTTGACCGTATGGAAAACGGAGAGAAGATTCATGTACAGACATTGGCCGGGCTTGCCCACTATGACCGTGACCAGCGCCATTCATACGAAGAGATATTCCGCATCATGAGGCAAATGAACCTGCCTTATCCCAGCCAGGAGGAGCTTTACCGAAGAATGGTGTTTAACGTCATGAGCCGGAACCATGACGACCATAGCAAGAACTTCTCTTTCCTGATGGACAAACAAGGGAAGTGGAAACTGTCTCCTGCATACGACCTCTGCTATTCATACACACCGGGCGGCAAATGGACGAACCGCCACCAACTGTCACTCAACGGCAAACAAGACAATTTCACGATGGAAGATCTGCAAAAGGTGGGTGAGAACATGGGTATCCGGGAACACAAACAGATTATCGAAAAGGTACAGGAAACCGTATCGCATTGGCATGAAACTGCCAAGGATTGCGGGGTCAAACCGGAACACGCCGACTTTATCGGAAAAAGCCTGCTCTTGTTCGGCAAGCAACTGCATACCATCCAAATGCCGGACATTGCCAACGAACAAGAGCAGGCTTTCATGAAGGCTATGCGGAATGATGACTTCAACGCCATCCTGGAACTGAAGATGAAAGGATATCAGCCATCGGAAAAGGTACTGAAAATCCTCCAGCCGGATATATCCGCCACCACCTTCATCGCTGCCGCCAAAATCTTCCAAATGGAGGAAGTGCTAAAAAGCATTCAGGACATAAAGCCCGCACAAAGCCCGATTATAGGCGGCAATAAGCGTAGCATGGAATTGGGGGATTAGCACACAAACGACGTCTCGCGACATTCAATATAATAGTAAATATATTAATTATTATCTATTATATTTTGATTTAACAGTTAATATATTTACCTTTGCGATATGACAACGAATCACATCACCCAAGCCATGGCCAATCCGGAAATCATAGCGGAACTGGGCAGGCGATTTAAGGAATACAGACTAACCTATAGGTTCACCCAGAAAGAGGCTGCCGAGAAAGCCGGTGTCAGCCTTATCACCTTGCGCCAGTTTGAGAACGGGAAGGCCTATAACATCAATATGGGCAACTTTCTTGCCCTGCTGCGAGTAGTGGACTGTCTGGAACAGATGGACGACCTGCTGCCGGAAATACCTGTTTCAGCCTATACTATGGAACAAATAATGAATAAAAAGCCGAAAAGGATAAGACATGGAAAATAATGTTGTGAGTGTTATGTTATGGGGGGAAGAAGTCGGAAAGCTCTATTGGGACGAAAGGAGCAAAAGAGCCGTCTTCAACTATCATCCGGACTTCATCAAGAAAGGAGTGGAAATCGCCCCACTGACCGCTTCTGTCAAAGGATCGGCGGCAAAGGGTATGCCCATACTCGGAAACAGAGAAAAGATTTATCAAGGTCTTCCACCGTTCTTGGCAGATTCATTGCCTGACCGGTGGGGTAACATGGTCTTCGACCAATGGGCGGCACAAAACCATATCCCCAAGCGCAAACTCACGCCGGTAGATAAACTGTCTTTCATCGGAAAACGGGGAATGGGAGCCTTTGAGTTCATTCCGGCCACTCCGGGATTGGAATCCTCTTCTACTCTCCAGATAGAGAGTTTATACCAACTGGCACGCCGTATCTTCGAGGAACGGGAGGAAATATCCGTGCAAGATGATGAAGCACTGCAACTGCAAAGTATCTATGAGATAGGGACATCAGCCGGAGGACAGCACCCGAAAGCCATCATCGCCATCAATGAAACGACACATGATATACGTTCCGGCCAAGTTCCTTTGCCGGAGGGCTATACCTACTACATATTGAAGTTTGCAGAAGGGGACGATTTTCCGTTCACGCAAATGGAAATGGTATATTATAAGTTGGCAAAAGAAGCCGGGATTACGATGATGCCTTCCCGACTCATTCAAATTGAGGGGAAACATCACTTCCTGACGGAGCGTTACGATAGGATAAACGGAGAGAAGATACATACACAGACACTCGCTGCCATGAATCCGGACGCAACAAGCTATGAGGATTTGTTTGAAGTCTGCCGAAAACTGAGCATCCCGGCCAGCGAACAGTCCGAACTGTACCGCCGGATGGTATTCAATGTCATGGGCGGCAACGTGGATGACCATATCAAGAATTTCTCTTTCCTGATGGAAAGAAACGGCACATGGCACATCACCCCTGCATACGACATGACATTCACCACCAATTTAGACGGTGCGGCCTATGAAAACGTACACTCTATGAATATTTCGGGAAAAGACAACGGCATCACGGAAGATGACCTCTTGCAATTTGCCCGACAAAACGGAATAAAGAATGCGAAAAGGATAATCGAGGAAGTCAGCCTTGCCATCAGCCATTTCTACGATTATGCCACCAATTATCAAATCGATGAGTATTGGAAAGACCGCATCGAAGAGCATCTTTCCGGCTTGGTATCTCCGCTCATAGGGGAAACCATGAAGCACTACCTGCCCACCATCGTTGAACCCTACGAAACAGAGGATGGCTTTCTAGTATCAGAAATCAACATCATCGAAAACACCCGGCATGATTTCCGTATCGAGGCAGTCATCAACGGAAAGCGACAGAAATACATCGCCGGGCGTAAAAGCGATTTGGCTGCTGAAATCATAGCCAAAGGAAGAAACAAAATGACCGCTGAGAACAAGAAAGAACTTCTGGAACGGTTGTTGCTCCCTTTGGCTAGAAGAAAATAAAAACAGACAAATAGCGACATTATCACATTAATAAAAAATCTGTTCTTGTTCGGCAGACAACCACATACAACTTCTTCTGAAAGCATAAATCAAAGAGGCGTTAAAAAATAGCATTCAAAGTTTTTTGGTTCTTTTTGCGAAAAAGAACCGCTGAGCAAAAAAATCAACGGTTACTTTACTTTCGGAAAAATATGTAATGACGTTATAGACCGAATGAGGGGCGCAGCTTCTTCATAGCATTCTCCACATCAAAGGAAGACACATCCATAAGATCTTCTCCCCATGCTTCCGGAAAGTCAAGAATGGAACGTCCGTTATTGAGAACCGCATCACGGATGGCTCTCATCGCATTCTGCCGGGTCGGTTCCAGCTTGAAGAAAAGACAATGCCTGACTGCCATCGTAAGGGTATCATCGTCTATAAAGAAACGGATGGTGACTGTCATGTGTACCTGTGTCCGTTTCTCCAGTATCTTCTTTTTGGTTTCCAGCTTAGCCAACCGGGAAACATAAAATGAAGGAATACGTTTCCCAGATTCAACACAAGCCTTCATCGCTTCATGTATTTCAGCGATACCGTCACGTATATCCGTCAAGTCGGTGCAATTGGATGCAACCGTGTAAGCCGATAACTTTTTCATCTCAAAAGCCGTTTTTATAGGGCAAAAGCCCTGTTTGTGAAACTTATATTATCTGAATCTCCTTGTCACCTACCTTCTCGTCCGATACAACCAATACCTCGTATTTCATCTTCTTGTAATTATAGACTACGGCAAGCGTATTAAAAACACCGTTATCATACCGCCTGTCATAAACGGTATGTACATACTCATACATCGTATTTCCCATCATGAACTTGATGGATGCTTCAGTAAAATAGAATGCCACCGCATAAGCCAGCGTTTTCTTTTTATCAACCTTCTTTGTTTTCATAACCATTTGTCCTTTATTGTTTTCTGATAAAATATTCAATGGCCGAATGAACCAATATATAATGTGTAGGTGTCTGCCTGCATTGTTCCGCATAAGGATTATAGAACTGGAGAGCCAGCGCATGGTATAATTCCGGCAATTCCCGCTTGATTCTCGCTGCAAGCATCCGATAAGAGCATTTTCGTCCGTACTTCATCAGCTCACGCCATTTATCCTGTGTTATTTCCGTGCAATTCGTTTCGTAAACCATAACTTCCGTTTTTAAGTTCAACATTCCGTTTACCCCTTAATCAATTCAGGCAATCCTTTACCGTCGTACCGATTTTCAGCCCTTTATCCAGCTGCACGATCAACCCACGAACATTCACCTCTTGAATTTGAGAAAGAAGCACATACCCCCATTCCCATTCTTGAATATGGCAATAGCCGAAAAAGAGCCAATCACCGTCTTCCTGCTGTTCAGCTTCCGTTACCAACCATACCGCCGAAGAGAAAGGAAGAAAAAATCTCGCTATAACTTCCGCATTAAGCCCCTGCCCCTCTTTTGAATACAAAGGGTTGGCTTCAAACACATTCTTTAGTTGTTCTGTCACTGTAATCATACGTCACATTTTTAATGGGTTAAACTTCTAATTTTATGCTTCAGCTAGATTTAAAGACCTTTTTTTAAAACCCTTTCCGGGATGGCCTTTTCCAAACATATCCTTCAAGAAAACAAGATACGCCTGAATTCTTTTTTCCTGGAACAGGAATCCGTGCAGAAGAAAGGGACTCAGTTTATATTCAGATATGCATTCTACTCCGTTGAGAAACCCCGAAAGATCACGAAGCAGCATCTATTGAAAGAATATGCAGGGGTGCCTTTGGAAAAAAGGAGCATGCAACCGGAACAAATACCCGATATGAAGCAATATAGTGATATAATACTGTATTGGAGATGCCAACTCTCCTGAAGCACAGCAACAGCTGACGGAATACCTCCAGCAACATAATTCATTAAAAGTCCAGTTGTCTTTTTTTGACAAGAGAAATGATTCCACTAGCAAGGATGAACAATCCATCGCATATGCGGAACTACAGAAGGCGTTATTTTTTTGCCAAAGAAAAAAGATACCTCTCCTGTTCGTTTCCATAAAAGACATGATAAACGATATCCGTTTTTTCAATCTGCTGGAGGAGAGCCATATCGATTTCAGATGTATTGATTTCCCGTGGTTCTACAAGGAGAATCTGCCTCTGATAAAGGCGGTTGTGCTATATGAAAAATTGGAAATAAGAATAAATGTATAAGATATCAAGCTTACAGATTGGCCTTCAATGTTGCAGCATTGAGGTTTATGAGAAACAATTCTAAATATATTTCTGTTTGGCGAAATCTTATTCTAAAAGGAACTCTAAATAAAAGAATCCACCTTCAGATATCTTTCTTCACTTATCCTCAAAGTATATAATCCAAACATAAATATCAGACCTATTTTCCCTATAACTGAGTAATAAAAAGATTATTCCCCAACACCGTAAACAAAGAAATAACAGAAGCACTTTAAAAGAGTGTATCTAACTCACTTTTTTAAGGATAATATCCCTGTTACAGTTATCTGTAGCAGGTGATCCTTTCAAATTGGGCATTAGATGCACCCTTTTTCTTATTCCAACAAATGCACCAATTCCCAATACATCTTCAAAAACACCTCCAGATACACCTTCAGACTCGGGAAATAGACGAAAGACTTCCGGCAAAAGAAAGGCACGTGAATGGCCGTTCATTCGGAACCTCCATTTCCGGATAGCGTTTCTTTGTCCATCCAAAATAATCTCTATCGGGACAGAACAATAAACAAAAGCATAAATATCAGGCAAAATTGTCCCGATAAAATAATTATAACATGACTATTGAAGATGAAATCCTCCAATACCTGCACTATCATCCTCTATCAAACAGGGTTGAGATAACGCTTGGGATAACCAATCCTCCCAGTGGCAGGATTGTAAAAAGACTACTGGCCGATGCCGTAACCAAAGGAATGATAGAAGTACTCTAACAATAGTAGTGCCACTATATTATAAGCAGCACTGCAATTGTTCCTTACCCCAGCAAATGCACCTCCTGTAACCTCACCAATCCCAAATACATCTTCAAGAACACCTCCTGATACACCTTCAGATCCGGGAAATAGACGAAAGACTTCCGGGAAAAAGAGAGACATGTGAATGGCCGTTCATTTGGAACCTCCATTTCCGGATAGCGTTTCTTCGCCTGGTCAACCGCCATCTTGTTCAGTGAAGCCACGAAGTTGGCCTGCCGTATCGGATTCCATTTCGGGGTTTCAAGAATCACCATCCCATCTTTTCTCTCCGGGATAACCATGTATTCATTCTGTGTGTTACGGGCATAATAACACACGAAAGACAAGGCTTCATAGACATTATCCCCCACATGAATGCCGATAACCTGTTCTTCAACCGGTGTACCGGCAAAGCATTCCGCAATCTGCTTCATGGCATACCCATGCAACAAGGCAGCATCAGAAGCCAACAGATAAGCCGGTGCGGTACGCTCTCCTCCCTTATCGATGGCAGCAAAGAGAGAAGGACTCCAACAGAGATGGATGAGCTTTCCTTTTTCTTTCTCACGAAGGGAAGCGACACATAACCGGTTGTCAAAGACCAAACGGGCTTCTTTCGTTTCCGGATGAAACTGGAACACGTTCCGTACCTTATCAGGTTTGTGTATATCCATCATCAGATAGCCTTGCCACCCGGACACATGTTTTGTCTTCAAAGTTGTTTCGCTTTCCTCTACATCAAAGAGATATGACAAGAGCTTTTCCCGCTTGCAACATACGGAAAGAGAAAACTCATCCTGTTCTTTCATCTGCTGCATATCCAATGAAAGGACAAAAGCCAATTGCCAAGGAGTAAGCTCGGAAAAGCCATGTAATTCGATACAAGACAACGCATCTTTCTCCGGTGAGTAAACGACATATCCCCGGCCACCTATCTCATATCTCAACATGAAATCCCCCTGTTCAGTGGGATGATAATTCTGTAAAACGGTCTGATAATTCATAAAGCAAATGTATTAAGTTAGTATTCATCATAATGAGAAATCGGGACCACTCTTGCGTTTCCGTTTCTTTTTGGACGGTATGAGATCATCCTCTTGCGACTTCTTCCCGCTGCCGGTAATGTCAAGCTCCGGAATGGCCATAACTCCCCCACCCTGCATATAGAAAGCCTCACGATCCACCCGCTCACGGAACTCCCCTACCCTATCAATATGCGATGAGAAACCGATAGCCACACCATCGAAATGCCTCTGGATATTCCGATAAGTAAGCTGGCGAGAAAGTTCCGCACCCTTGAAGATATGAGGATCTTCCACGTTTTCCATATAGAAAGAAATCCCATATGCGCCTTTGCCGTTTACATGCTCCGTCACCCGAATCGATTCTTCCGCCAAGTTCTTCTTGAAATCCTCATATCCGGAAGAAGAGTTCAAAGCCTTAAACACGTGGTCATAGAGATAATGCTTCTGTTCATCGGCACTCATGCCATGGCCATCAAAACAGATATTACCGAAGCGATATTTCTGAGGAAGCGAAACGTCCTTCAGATAAAATCCAGAATCCTTAATGCCATAGACATAATAGGATTTGTCATTCTTGGTGACAAGGCGCATATATCCCCCTTCTTGTTCCAGGTTTCTTCGGAAATCGGATGTACTTTCAGAAAAAGAATAAATACGGTCAAGCAGCTGTAACAGTTCGTCCTTGAACAAGGGTTTGAAAAAGCCTCCTTTTTCCAGCAATGCGAAAAGGTTGTCATAGCTTTCATCACCCAACAGGACACGCCATTCTTCATTGGCCAGTTTTATTTCTTGCAAGGGTTTATCCAAAGACCAGTATGTATCGGATTGTTCCAGGACAGCCGATACCTTATCCTTATAATTATAACTACGCATGGCTTTTTTCAAGGCCGCATCAAAATAATAGTTACGGTATTGCGACTCTCCCAATGTGGTTCTCTTGACACCTTCCTTTTCCAAAGGCAATAACCCATACTTCTGCTCCAGTTCCCTTGATATCTTTTCGGAACGGCTGTAATTATTCCCGGAAGGAATGCTTTTGCCTTCTTCATCAATCGTGGTCAGCAGCACATGCACATGGCTGTGTACCTTGTCGGTATTCAGGACAACTGCATAACAGGACTTTCCGTACCCCATCCTCTCGATATATTCCCCGGCAAGAGAAAGCCACTGTTTATCGGAAAGGCTTTCTCCCGGATAGAGGCTCAGAATAAATTCCGCATAAGGTAGTTTCACCCGGTCATTCAACTGGGAGATAAGTTTCATGTAGGCTGGCATGGCGGCCAGTTCGTCACCGGTGGAGGTGCAAAGCACTTTTCCGTTTCCTTCCTTGACCTTGGAAAGCTGGTATTCGATTTTCCTGCTCATGGACAGGTGGGATGAGAAAGAAGGCTGTATCTCGGCTATCATAACAATTTCCGGTTAATGGTTTCTACATCCGAAAGGTATTGGTTAATCCGATCCAATGAATACAATATATTTTCATCGGACGGAAGCGTATTGATATGTTTGGCAAGCTGGTTGATATTGGCTCCTATTTTACGAAGTTCATATATCATTTGCACATCGGTTTTCGATATGCTTCTGCCTTTCAAGGCAGACTCTCTGATAAAGGAAGAAAGGGATTTTCCCTCTTCCTTTGAACGTTGAAGAAGCTGTTCTTTCTCGGCTTCCGTCAAGCGGATCTTTATACTTATATCTCGATTCTTTTTCATATATACAGAGTATGTGAGTGTAACGAACATTGGTCGGCAACTCGGCTGTCGCAAGGGTTTTTGTACCCACAAAAACATACCTTGCATTAGCAAAGATATGCAATAATACTCAGCTGTGAAACAAAACCAGACAAAAGTCTTGATTTCTTAATCCAGATTAACCGCTCACTTTGTTACAAAGTAACCACGCACATTGTAACAGGCAAACGGAAAGCCATTAGTTACAAAATACATAATTACTAATTATATTATTACAAAGTATGAACATACATACTTAATTATAATATTAAGTATGTACATAATTATATTCATATTTATATATATAATTACTTATACAATTAAGTAAATAAGTGTGTAATAAATTAATTATAAAAGTATGCAATTATTTAATTTATTATTTATATATTTGCGCACATACTTAAAAACGTACATTATGGGACAAATATTACCAGGAGTAGTCGTAGCTTTTGAGAATCCCAAGGGCGGGGTAGGGAAGTCTACGCTGACAGCTTTGTTTGCAGGTTATATTCATTCGCAGTCAAACGAAGAGGGTGGCTTATCCATTGCCGTGGTGGATATCGACGACATGCAGAACACTATCGGAAAATTACGTGAGGACGAAGCCGAGGACGGAATCATGAAAAAGGAAGAAGAATATGAGGTTATCAATATCTCTTCCTCAGAGTTCATCAACCAACTGGATTTCCTTCAGGACAATTACGACATTATACTTGTCGATTTTCCGGGTAACCTGAAACAAAACGGTGTAGTTGAAACGCTGCACTTCGTTGACGTGATCATCATTCCCTTCGAACCGAACCAGACCGATTTAAGACCTACATTGGTCTTTTACAATAACATCTATGAAGGGATTATTGAAAGCCGTCAAAAGATTGGCAAAAAGACTACCGTGCGTGGTGTTATGAACCGTGTTCTTCCGAATGTGCTGGAGTTCAAAGAAATTTTGAAAAATAAAAAAACCTTGCCTTTCGAATTGATGCAAAACTACATCAAGGATTCAAGGGTTGACTATCAACGCAATTTAAGTACGCTGAGTAAAGCGTACCATCATCCCTGTGATGCGTTCTGTGAAGAGGTATTGGAATTAATCTGTAACCATATAGGAGAATAAAGCTATGGCAACCAACAAAGAAAGGACATCATCAGCCGCCATGAGAAAACTCTTGCTGCAAAGCGCCAGTAAGAAAGAGCAGGAAATCCAGCAGATCGGAAGTGTTGCGGAAAGCACTATTCCCCAACCTGCGATTGAGCAACCCATTCATGAAGAGGTGAAAGAATCGGCTCCGGTCACAGAAACCGTCCAAGAACCTCAGCCGGAACAAATGGAAAAGCCGGAATCCAAACCTTCCGTGCAGTCTTCTCCAAAAACAGAAGAAAGCAAAGTCTGCGGAAAAAAATTCTCGGAATATCTGGAAGAGCGAAAATTAAAGAACACCGAAGTAATCCGGATATCCAGCGAAACCCACAGAAAGCTGAAGCAGATTGCTATGGCCACTGGATTAGGAATGCACAACATCGCCAACAACATTCTTGAAGACATATTGACCAGCCATAACAAGGAGATTCAAGCGATACTGAAGAAGTATATGAGCATCTGATTCTACTTTCGGAAAAATATATATACGCCTGTTCGACTGCATCTGTCGGGCAGGCGTTATTTTTGCACACCGTTTTAGTGAAGGCCGGCATTGAACCGGGACACTTTTACACAACTGCGGAAAAATCCCTTTGCCTATTATCCTGGACAATATGTTAAAGAATTCAAACTTCTACTTGTTTCCACCTCAAAATTTTTTCCGAAAGTAAGAATACAGTAATAAAATCATTTCTTTGTTTTATTTAGGTTTTTAGGAATTTAAGTATTTGTGGGACACTTTTACACAACTAATAAGGGAGGTTTTCTGTATAATTAACTATATTATTGTAAGTTAGCACTTGATGGCATTTTTTCACAACCAGGACACTTCTGCACAACTAACCGACTATTCGGGACACTTCTGCACAACTAAATCGGTCATCCGGGACACTTTTACACAACTAGAATCTGCATTCAGGACACTTTTACACAACTAAATCAGGAATCCGGGACACTTCTGCACAACTAAACCGATCATTCGGGACACTTTTACACAACTGGGGGAGCGGAAACAGCCGTAGTCGGGACACTTTTACACAACTAAATCAAGAAACAGCACGAAAAAAATGCTTTGGAATCTTCATTTATAGGGAGTTAGATTCACTATCTCCGTAAAAAAACGTATCTTTGCATCAGTAAACAACAAGTGTCCGCCTATGAAGGAAAGTAATACACAAAAAGAGTTGAGCAGAGTCCCCAGGACTCTCAGCGAGTCTTCCAACACGAAAGTATTGGAAGTTCTATTTGATGCAGGCGGCACTGTCATGTCTGACATTATCATTTACGTGGCATCTTCACAAATGAAAGATCTGTTCGGCGACTGCTGGTTCTCCATCAACGATTTTTGTGAGGTCATGGGGTATGAACGAACCAAGTTGCAACGAAAACTGACCGAGAAGCAGCTTGACTTCCTGTTCAGCAACCAACGTCCGGTATATATCACCGAACAGAACGGGCAAAAGATAGAGCATCCGATAGAGAACACCTTTGAAGCGGCGTTATACCGTTTAGGGACATCCAACCTCAGTGTAGCATACGCCATGAACGGCAAGACGCAATATAAGTTCATTCAAATACTGGATCGCTTTGAGATAAAGGATGACTTCGGCACGAAAAAGCGCACCAAGCGGAATTACAACGTGCATCTGAGCAAAGATCTGATGAATACTTTGCTTACCGAATACAATCTGCTAGAACTGAAAGACTACCGTAACCTGCCAAACCGCAAAGGCTACCGCAAGTTTTATCTGAACCTAGCGAAAATGATTTACTTGATCAAGTATAAGATTGACCAAGGACAAGCACCTTATTTCACCGTTACGGTAGATCAGCTTGCCAAGGAATTTGATGTAACGGTAAAGGATAACCATGACCGGAAGAAGAAGGTGACTAGCATCTTAAACGGTATCAACAAAAAGCTGGAGAGAACCAAATTCCAATACCAGTACATCAAAGGAAAAGGGGAGAGGTGGCCTTATACCGTACAGTTTTTCTTTGACCAAGAAACACTGGAATATTTCGATGAAAAGATAAAGGCGATACTGACCTCGCAATATCACGATGCGCTCAAATCATCCTTCTTGTTAAACAAGAAAGGCATTCCCGTGAGCAGGCATTATCAATATAAGGATTTCTTCAAATTCGGCACCGGCGAATACTACCATGAATTTACCGCATGGCTTTATTCTGAAGAGGACAAGGAGATTAAGGAGAACATCTACCGGGATACCTATATAAAGGTAGTGGGCATTCGCCCAGAAGACCTTGCCGTCAACTTAAATCCCTAAAAGTTGGAACAAAAATCATAAAATAGTATCTTTGCAGCGGATTGTCAGGAAATTGGCAGTCCGCTTTTTACATACGTCCGTCTGTCTAACAAAAGAGTGGCATCTATCGTTAAGGAATTAACAACAACAGGCGCATGCCTGTACCAGTATGAAACTGGTACGGGGCGTGCCTTTGTTGTTGGAACGCCACGTCCATGTTAGAGGGTACGTTTCCGTACCCTTATATAAACATAAAACAAATTCAATGGTTCAAACAATTGCCACCCTGATAGATGAGACGCTCATGGTAATGGGCACCCATCTTCACGTGCGGATGACAGACGAAGAAAAGGCGTATCTTGATGCTCATTTCGAGCTTATCCATATCAAGAAGGGAGAACACCTCGTCACTAGGGGCGAGGAAGTATGCTACCTCTATTATCTGGAATCCGGCATCGTCCGGTTATGGTTTCCGGACAAAGAGAATAGAGAGATTTCAGCACGGTTTATCCAAGCCAAAGAGTTCATCAATTTTTTCCTTTCACATGAAGAACACCATGCCCACTACAATATCAAGGCATTGGAGCCATGCAAGATCTGGAGATTGCCCAAAAAAGACCTTCATCAGCTATATGAGTTATCCATCAATTTCAACAAGCTGGCCAGAATACATTTGGTAAGATCCATCAACCGCAAAATAATAAGGGAAGAGGAGTTTTACACACTGGATGCCGAAGCGCGTTACAAAGCGCTTTTGGCCAATGAAAAATGGCTGTTACGTTCAATACCCTTAAAAGACATAGCAAGTTATATCGGCATCACGCCACAAGCATTGAGCAACATCCGAAAGCGCATATAAACCAAACCCTATAAGCCGGGCAGGACAGTTTTACACAACTAATCCTATCCGGCTTTTTTCTGTAGAATTATTCCACACCTGCCGGTTTACGGCACATGTATTTTTAATGCACATTAAATAAACACGGAAGGCCCTTTAAAAACCCTTCATAAAATTTGTCCTCCCGTATATAATCTATATGTTTGGAGCGAAAACAACGCGATAAGCACCTTGATTCGGTTCTGCCGACAGGAATCCGCGTAAATTGGAAACACCGTATGAGACAAATAGAAAAATATATAACATTAATAACCTAAAGAGTAATTCCCATGGAACACATCAGACTGACTGCTATCAGCCTTAGCCTGCTGTTATGCACCGTAAGCGCTTTTGCGCAACGCCATTATGAGAACATCCCGGCACTTGAATTGAACTACGGCACTAACCTGTTCGGCAATGCAGGCAACTATTACAACCTGTCCTTTTCCAGATACATCAACCGGACAAGCTATTGGAAAGCCGGGCTCAGCTATTTTGAGAAGCCTTACGAATACACACCCAACCTACCGCAAGTCTCTACCTTGAACCCGGAAGAAACGATTCCCGAAACGATACATGATAAGGGTAAGGACTTTTATGTGGACGGCGGTTATTACAGAACCCTGGCCAGCAACCTGAAATCCGTTTACTGGGGCATCGGCCTGGGAGGATTCATCGGTACAGAATACGTCCGCCACCCCGATAAGGAATACGACTTCATCATCGGCCCGAAACTGGAAACGGAACTGGAAGTATTCATCCTGCCCCGAACGGCATTGCTTGCCCGCATACAACAACATTGGAATCCCCTATCCATTGACAAGTGGAACACTGTCTGGAACGTAGGAATAAAGATACTGCTCTACTAACCGACAAATCATATCACCATGCTTATTATCATATTGTTAGCCGATACAAATGTATCCGGCCTGATCTCCTTATACCGTGAAATAGGCGCCATGCTGATAGGGGTAGGCTTTCTATGTGCCGGACTAGCGGTACTTAAAAAGCTGATAAGCAACCACGAGCGCACCAAAGAGGCCATCATCACCTATATCACGGCATTGGTCACTTGGCTCATTATCTGGCAACTCTTATGAACGTAGTGGATTTGATACTGGTTGCCATACTCGCCTGTGTCACGCTTCACTTTTACTTCCGGAAAAAGAAGAAAGCCCTTTCTTCTTTTTCCGGAAAGGAGAAAGAGAAGCCGATAAGGGAGGCGGTGCGCAAGGAAGGGCAGGAGAGAGCCTGTCCGGTCATCTGCGTGGTATTTCAGCCTGAGCTGGAAGAAGAGGAATTGGCTGCCGAAATAGCCGATATGTACCTGCATGGAAGAGCCTACTACTACTCAGGCAAACCACTGCCGGAACAGCCGAAAGAAGAGCCCATATCCATCAAGTATAAGGATGTGCAATGGGATAGACTGAAAACGATTCATGTTTAATTAAAAAATAGGAACAAAATGAAAGCAATCGAAAATGTAAGAGAAAAAGCGAACCAAGTCATTAACCGCTATGGAAAGGTTATCTTCACCTTTCTCATATTCTTCACGCTGTTGGGAACGGCACAAGTGTCGGAGGCACAAAGCGGCCTGAAGATCAACAGCCTATCCGAAGTGACAGACAAAGCCAAAGAGGGTGCGGACACCATTCTGGACGTAGCCAAATACATTTTGGCAGCGGTACTCGGCATCGCTCTGGTCTTTGTCATCTATTCGCTTGCCACGAACAATCCCCATGCCAAGGAATACCTGCTCGGCTGGATCATCGCCGTGGTAGTCATCATGGTGGCCTTCCTGATTATCTAAAAACGAAGAGCCATGAGAACCATGCGTAAAATCAACAAGCCGATCAAGTTCTTCGGTCTGTCATCGGGACAGTTCGCCATTTTCATGCTGCTGACGGCCATCATCATCATCGTGAGCATATTCAAGCAGCTGCACCCGATACTCATCATCGGAATCATTTCCGCCATTCTGTTTCTATCCGGTCTGCTGTTCCAAACCTTGAAAAAGGAACACAAGGCCGGTAACCCGGACTACCTGACCGGCCTCCGGATCAAGAACGCCACCCCCCGGCAGATAACGGACAAACGGCAGATTTTCAAATTCATCCTAAAACAGCAACCATGATAGGAATCATCATACTCATATCACTGCTAATCTGTGCGCTGAGCCTGCTGATTGCTCTGCTGTATATCCGGCAGACAGAGATAGAGGTGAAGGACAAATCCGTGGATCTGGAAAGTGTCTTGCCTATCCAGACCATCACGGAGAACGCCGTCATCAACGGGAACGGTGACATCACCGTCGGCTACCGGCTGCTTCTGCCCGAAGTGTTCACCTTGTCGGAAAGCGAGGCGCAATACATCCATGAGCGGTTGGAGGCTCTTTTGAAGATGCTTCCGGCAGGCACGGTCATCCATCAGCAGAATTTCTACTATACGGGGCGATACCATCATGCAGAATACTCTTCCAATGCCCTGATAGCGGAGAACAACCGTCATTTCAACGGCAAGGAGATACTGAACAGCTACACCAACCTGTATGTGACGTTCACGAACGGCAGCCGAAACGGTAAGATACGCAAAAGCGCATCGGGCACCTCGCTGATGCGAAAGCTGCACTACCCGTTCAAGCAACCTTATAAAGAATATCAGCAACGGCTGACAGAAATGGAAGCCTTTCTGATGAACTTTGAGAACGGCTTGTCGTCCATCCAGCAGTTTGAGATACGCAAGATGGATGATACGGAACTGAACAACGCCATCTACGACTACGTCAACCTCTCTTACGAGACACCGGAAAACGATGCCACGCAGAAGAGCGTCAACCCTATGGCCGTCAGTGAAAGCGGAAGCATGAAAATAGGGCAGCAGCACGTTTCCATCCTTTCGCTGACCAATGAAGGCGAGCATCTTCAGGAACTGGCCGTGCCGCACACCGGCAAGTCGAAGGCATACGGGGGAAACATAGAGATACCGGACAGCATACGGAGCAAATGCTCGATGCTGTACCCCGTAGGACTTGGCCTGCCGTTCAACCACATCGTAAACATCGTGATAGAGATAACCGATCCCGATGCCACCGTAACGGCCATCGGTGCGGAGAAAGACGCGCTGAACTACATCACCAACTTTTATCCGCCCGCAGCGGAGAAGCAACGCGAGCAGGCAGCCTTCTGCGATGAGATTACCCAGTTCGACTACCAGACCGCCTATACCGCTTTCAATGTCGTGCTGAACGATACAGACCGTACCTCGCTCATGCAGAAAACCGCACTGGTACAGCAAGGCTTCAGCTTTATGAACCAAAGTTCGTGTTATGTGGAGAACGCCGAGCTGTGCAACCTGTTCTTCTGCAACATACCCGGCAATGCCAGGGCCAATTACCGGGGCTTCGTCAACACGACCAAGCAGGCCATCTGTTATCTGCAAAAAGAGGGGATGTACCTTTCGGACGAGAAAGGACATATCTACCATGACCGTTTCGGTACTCCAGCCAAGATAAACCTCTGGGATTATCCGGCGCTGAACAACAAGAACCGCATCGTTATCGGCCCGTCCGGTTCCGGTAAATCTTTCTGGCTGAACAATTACATCCTGCAAAGCTATGAGCTGGGCCGGGATGTGATGATCATCGACATCGGCGGCTCTTACCGCTCGACGATAGCCTTGAACCGGGGCAAATACTTCGACTCTACCGAGCAGAAGAAATTTGCGTTCAACCCCTTCTTGTGTGACCGTGATAAGAACGGCAAATACCTGTACATCGACACCACGGATGCCGAGTCTGCCGATGACCAGATAAAGACCATCGTCGCCATTATCAGCTACATTTGGAAGGTACGTGAACCCATGCTGCCTGCCGAGAACGCCATTCTCAGGAAATCCGTCATCGGATTTTACGACTATGTGAACAACTCTTCAATAGGAGAGAAGCATGAGCGTATCTTCCCGACGCTGATAACTTACCGGGCTTATCTGAAGGAAGTGTTCAGCAAACGGATGACTGAGTTTGAGAAACAGAAATTCGAGATAGAGGAACTGTTACTTTTGCTGGAACCCTATACGGACGGAGAGCTGTCATTCCTGCTGAACGCCACCGAGAACGTGGATATCGTGCATGACCGGCTGATAGCCTTCGATATGGAAGATGCCTCTAAGAAAGAGTACTTTCCACTCGTTGCCATCATCACCCTGCAAATGATCGTGGATAAAATCAAGAAACGCCAGGGATTTGCCAAAGAACTGATCATCGACGAAGCGCTCGACTTCCTGCAAGACGAGAAATTCGGAGACTTCATCGCCTACCTGTACCGTACCTTCCGTAAAAAGGAAGGAAGCATCACGCTGGCTGCACAGAACATCCTGTTTTTGAAAAACATGCCGTCCAGTATCAAGGACTCCATCATCATCAACTGCGCGACCAAGATTATCCTCGACCATTCGGAACACCGGCAGAACCTGCCGGAAGTGAAAGCCGTGCTTTCCATCACGGACGAAGAGGCCTATATGATTGAGTCGTTGCAACGCACGGAACGCTGGAGAGAGTTTTTCATCAAGATGTCGAACGATGCCTTCATCTTCCGCAATGAGGTGTCCGACTTCGCCGCCGTAGCCTTCGATTCGCGCCAAGCGACGGTAGTACGGCTGAAGCAGTTGTTCAACGAAAGCGGCTCGACCTATACGGCCATCAACCGCTATCTGGAGGAAAGGAGGAAAAAGTATGGATGACGCCACCCAAGGGCTGACCTCCCTTCTAAGCTGGTCAACCGACTTCAACGGCAGCGCATACAATCTTGCCGGAAGCATTGCCGCCGCACTTTTGGGCGTTGCGCTCATTTTCGTGGTATGGGCACTCGCCACGAAAAAGGAAAATGCCAAAAGCTATCTGATAGCCTGGCTGGTATGTGTCATATTCACCCTATTATTCATCATCAACAAATAACCGTCATGAAAAGAATCATTCTCATACTCGGACTTGCCGTCTCGATGGGGCTGACGGGAACCGGCAGCGTTCATGCCCAGTTTGTCGTGCATGATCCCGGACACACCCTGCTGAACTCAACGGAATGGATCGCCAATGTCAAGAAATGGGTCGCACAAATCAATGAAATGATAGACGCTCAGGAACTGAGGCTTGGCCTGCAAAAAATCGACCAGCTGAAGGAACTCAAGTCACTAAAAGAACTGGCCGATTTACTTGACGATGTAGCCTGCCTGAGCAGCGACTACAGTTTTTACCTGAATATAGGTTCAAATTACCACTGTTTGAAATTTCTTAATTTTCAGCGTGTAACCGTCAACCTGAGCCTGAGTACCGATTTGCTGTTCAAGGTAGCCACCGTGACCAGTTATTTCTCGATGAACTCGGAAGGACGCATGTCATTCATCGAGCAAGTGAAGGAATCGGTAGAGAAGGCAGCTGAAGAAATGCGAGAGTTTAACGAATCCGTGCGTTCCACGGTCATTTACAAATCCATGAAAGGGCATAACCGGAAGACCTACTATCAGGGACGGCTGGCCGCTTTCACACGACACACCAATTAAAGCGTTATGAATCAAGACAATTTTCTCTGGGGACTCCAGATCACGGACGGCCTGACCATGGAACTCGTTTCGCAAATGACGGTCATCGCCTTCGGTGTTGGTGTCATCTGCTTTATCTGCAACCTGGCATACAACTATCTCTATCACGGAGCCAGCCAGCTGTTAAGCCCGAATGAGGACAAATTTCCCGACATGATGGAAATCGCCCGTTGCCTGGTACTGTTCTTCTGCCTGAGCATGTACACCCCCATCGCCCAAACCATCGTAGGCACGATGGAAGTAATCAACGAAGCCACCTCGCTGACCTCCGAGCGTGCGCAGGAATTTGCCCAGTTCATGGCACAATCAGCCACCGAACAAGGAGAGATGATTGCCGAATACGACAAACACAGCCTCCAGTCGGAGGTAGCATCCGGAGAAGACAACACCGGCGCCATGCAGCACGAACTGGATAAAAAGATGGAAGAGGACGAAATGACCGGTGTACGCTCCAGCGTGGAGAAGATTGTGCAGCTGCTCAATCCCGCCAACCTCGCCACCCTTGTACTTCATGGCATTTCCGCCCTATTGGTAGGAATCATACAAGTAGTCATCTTGGGTATCGGCGTGGTCATTGTCAAGCTACTGGTCATTCTCGGCCCGTTTGTCTTTGCCGTAAGCATGCTGCCGGTCTTTCAGAAACAGTTGAGTATCTGGTTCGGTACGCTCTGCTCCGCCTGTATGGTATTCACCGTCATCAATATTCTGAACCAAATCATGTGGCAGACCTTCAAGGCCATCTATACGGAAAGTGCCGACATGGTGGACGCAGCTACGCAGCAGATACAATATTTAGGAATGGATCTCGCCTTAATCGGTGCTTATTGCAGCTGTTTCTGGCTATCCTCCAAAATCGTAGGACACAGCGATGCAGGGAAAATCATTTCGAAAACCGTGTCAATCGTCACCACGGCGGCCACCATCGCCCTGATGGGAGGCGCAGCGGCAGGCGGCAAGCTGACCAACGTAGGCGGTGCCGCCTCTATCGGGGCAAGTTTCATAAACGACAACAATAAAAAATAGAACTATGAATCTGATGAAATTCAAAGGAGCTGATGATGCGGTCAAGCTGACTATCCGGCTTTCAGCCGGGTACTGCATCATCCTGACTATCGCTTTTGCCAGCAGTATCATCTTCCTTATCAACAAAATAGAAAAAGCATACGGCCAGGCTCTCGTCATCGACAGGCAGGGAGAAGTCTATGAGGCAAGCAGCCTGTCTGCCAGCGATATGCGGCAATACGAATACATGAACCATGTAAAGACCTTCGTAACCCACTGGTATGCCTTTGACGAGAGCAGCTACGAGAAGAACATTTCGCTTGCGCTCAACCTCATAGGTAACAAGGGGAAGGAGTTGTTGAACGAGTACAACGATGTGAATATGCTGAACTCACTCATACAAAAGAATATCCGTTACGGGGTACGCATCAAGGATGTAGAGATTAACACCCAAACGATACCCGTTTCCGGAAAGATAATCTTCACGCAGACCGGGTACCGGGCACGGGGAAGCATCTCACGTAATATCGAAGCGGAGTTCACCATCTATGATATGCTGTCCCGCAGCGAGGAAAATGCGCACGGAGCCAAGATAGAAGATTGGATTGTCCGCTATTCCGAACCCGTGGAAAGCAACGGCGCCAACACATCGCAGGCAGCTTCTCCGGGCAAGAATGAAAACCAGTCAGAAACCTCTAAACCAACCGACCATGGAACCGAATAAACTTATCAAAGACAAGAACAAGCTGTTGATGGCCATCCCGGTAATCCTGGGCATCCTCTTCCTTTATGTATTCTTCATCCGTGAGGACGGGAACGTGCCGTCAGGGAGTGACAGACAGGCCGCCTCGCAAGCCTTTCTGGAACCACAGTCGGAAATGGCCGACAAGGTGAACGACAAGATGGAAGCCTATAAGCAGGACAAACTGGAAGAGCAGGAGAAGGCACGCATCCTGAAAGAGTCTCAGGTCAAAGGATCTGATTTTTACTTCGAGCTGCAAAACCAGCAGGAACGGTATGACCGTGCCACACTGGAGCGCATCCGCCGTATGCAGAACGATCCGTACAGCGAAGTCATGGCAGAATACGGAGGTGGCCGGAACGGACGCTTCTCTCATCAGCTGGAAAGCCAACTGGACGGACTGGAGGACGAGCAGGCACTCAACGAGATTATCCGGGAAGCCAAGAAGAACTCACGCATCCGCAAGGAACTGGAAGAATCCGACAAATACCGCAAGCGCATGTATGAACGGATTGTCAATTATGACCAAGAGGGAAAAACGGAGAAAGCCGCTGCCAACCCTTCCGGCCATCCATCCGCCGACAGCCTGATGCAAAAAGGCCCGATCTACCGTGCCGAAAACGGCAAGCGGGTACGCCGCCAACCGACCTCCACACCGGGAAACAGCAACCTCTTCAGGGCTTGCATCCACGGCGACCAGACCGTAGTCACGGGCAGTACGGTACGGATGCGGTTGCTTCAGGACGTAACCCTATCCGGCATGAAGATACCGGTCAACACGCTGTTTTACGGTATCGCCACTTTGGGAGCCAACCGCCTCGATGTGGTAGTCAGCAACCTGAAGGTAGGAGACAACCTCAATCCCGTATCGGTGGTTGTCTTCGACAATGATGCCATGGAAGGTTTGAACCTGCCCAATAACCTGAAAGCCAGTGCAGCCAAGCGTATGGAACAAGGTCTTGTACAGAACATTGACATGCCGCTCTCTTCCATCGGCACGATGGCCAGCGAAGTGACCAGCGTAGTCAACGCCACCACCCAGGTAGCCAAGCAAATCTTGAACATGAGCCTCTCACAAGTGAAGGTACATCTCAAGTCCAACTACGAAATGTATATCCAGGAAGAGAGTCAGGAATCGAAGTTGCGCAGGCAAGCCGTGCAAGCGGAGTTACAGAAGCTCTATGAGCAAATGGAACAAGAGAAAACGAACAAGAAAAATCATCCCCTTCAAACATTGATAGACAAATTATGATAGACATTCTCAATTACCTGCTTGCGCTGTCAGCGGTCTTTTTCGGCTATCGGATCTACGTATCACGCCGGAACGGACGAGCCTTTAAAGAAATCCGTCCGCTGACCGTTTCTTTCGGCATTACCCTGCTTCTTCTATGGGGCATTACCGTATTCACCGCCTTTTTTTCAAGAACCGTTTAACATATCGACAACATGAAGAAATATATTTATCTACTGTTTTACTGCCTTGTGTGCAGCCTGCCGCTCTTCGCTCAGGGAAACGGCACTCCCCGGCAACAAGCCATCAGCCAAAAAGACATCTTTATCTCTTTCGACTGTGTGAAACACCTGGTATTCCCTGTGCAAGTATCTGATATCGCCATCGGCGAACAGGAGCTTGTCATGGCCAGCCGGGTAGAAGAGGCGCCCCATATCGTCAGGCTCTCGGCGCAAGCGGAAGGATTCACCGAAGAGACCAACCTGACCGTAGTCTGCATCGACGGAAGCGTTTACACCTATCACATCCGCTACCTTCCCGAAGGCGGCACGGATTCGCACCCGAACATTTACGAGGACAACGGGAAATGGCAGCACCATGACTATCAGGCAGAAGTCAGCGACCTCCATCTGGCCGAGTTCTTCTTTCCGGAGGACATCGCTTACGGAACGCCCGGCAACGAGGTGTCCTTCACTCTGGCCGCCTACAACAACCAGTTGAAAGTATCAACCGCCAAAGATGCCGTGGCATATTCCAACCTGTTTGTGGTGGATAAGGCCATGAACACTTACCACATCACCATCAAACGGGGCAATACCTCCGTATTCACCTACAATTTTGATGACCAGCGCAAATATACCGCCCATGTGGATGTGAACAGCGAGGAAATGGAAAGATGCATCCAAGAGCTGCGCACCAAGAAGCGCAACATCTACAGCCTGGGGGTCATCGAGAACAAGTTTGAGTTGTCAATGGCCAATCTGTATGTGCATGAGGACTTCATGTTTTTCATCTTTGACCTGAAAAACAAATCATACATCGACTACGACATCGAGTTTGTCAAATGTTTCCAGCGTAACCAAAAGAAGAGCAAGAACGCCATCCAGCAAGAAACGACCATCGAACCTATCTATCAGAAAGATTTTGATACGAAAATCAAAGGCAAGAGCCGGAACCGGCTGATACTTGGTTTCGACAAATTCACGATACCCGATGATAAGGTATTCGAGATCGAGATTTACGAGCGAAACGGCGGGCGGCACATCAAGCTGGCCGTGTTGAACGAATACATCCTTTCCGCAGAACCCTTATACAAGCTACAGCCATGAAACTGAGAGAAGCATTAGACACCTATATGTTCGACAACGTGGGACAGTTCGGCGGCATCGCCGAATCACTGGGCTATCAGACCGAATACCGGAACGGATATTTCCGATTCCGCAAAGACGGGGAAGAGCAAAGCATGAGCGTAAGCGAAATCAGGGAAAAAGCCGGAGCAAAGTACGATGAAAGCCTTCGTGACCAATCAAAAGAACGTGTATCCGCCCTTTTTGACAAGGAACGTGCCAATGATCCTAAATATGTCGCCGAACTGGAGAAGGATGGCATCAGCATCAAGCGGTGGGAGAACCTGAAGGGACATGACAAGGACGGCTTTACCGTCATCGACCATCGCCTGAAGGTATGCTACACCGGACAGTCGCTCTATGAATACGCCTACAAGCAAGGGAACATCCTCGACGGGAAAGGCACCAAGCTGGAAAAGGGTGTCATGTCTGATTTGATGGAGATACACGGCAAACCGGGGAAGCTCCGTTTCAACGATGACGGAATCTCCGTATTCTACCGCAAAGAGGCGTTGGTTATCCCTGACAAGGTGCTGGGAAAGAAGTTGGGCAAGAAAGAGAAAGAACAGCTGCTTGCCGGTGACATCGTACCCATCACCGTAAATAAGAAGGACATCCTGCTGCAAGTTGACCGGGATCTGAACTCCGTCATCCTGCGCACCAACCAGGAAATCAAGATTCCCGACATCATCGGGCAGACCAGCGAATATGGCGGCTACAAGTTAACCAAAGCCGACAAATACCTGCTCGCCAACGGCCATGCACTGGAGAACAAGCTGCTGCACAGTCCGGAAGGCTACTTCATTGCCGACATCCAACTGACGGATGACAGGAAAGGAGTCATGATACAGAACATACAGAGTATCACTCCCGGCAAGGCACAAGAGCTGATCAAGGCCATGACCCCCAAACTGGAAGCCCATGCGGCCAACATAGAAGCTGCAAAAGAGCAAAAACACGAAGAGGGGCGCAATATGGAAGCCGAGTTTAAGGAAGCGGTGGGCAAACATGACTTTGAAAAAATCGGGAAGCTCAAAGAGGAAGGATATAAACCCAGTGAAGAGTTTATCAAAGGAATCGGTAAGGAACACGGTCTGGATGAAAGGCAAACCCATGAAGTCATCCAGCTGTTCGGCACCAAGCCGGAAGAACAGGGCGAACATGAAAGGCAGGCCGCACGTCTGTTGGATGCCGCACAGACCGACAACTTTCATGTCATCCAAGAGATACAGAAAGAAGGGTACCGGCTCGCCCAAGAAGACCTTACCCAGATGCGTGAAACGGGTGTGCAAGCCAACACGCTGATAGCCGTACAAAAGATTTTCGGGATGGAAGGCAGCACAAAGACACTGGGAGATGTCAAACTGGCCAGCACACCCAAACCCGACAACAGCAAGGAAATGGCCCGTCCGATAGCCAGCACCATCAACCGGGCTTTCAATGACTTATAACCTAAAAAATCAGGAATTATGGATTACGATGAATTAGTACAGAAAAACATTGCAGGAGAAATCAGTGACTTAGAGTTTCTACTTGCACAGGAAGAGCTTGCACAAGCCTATCAAGAAGAGATGGCTGCCAAGCAACAAGAGACAAACAACCAAACGGCCAGAGAATGGCTGCTTGATTACGAGAACAGAAATCTATACCAATAAATCATGGATACAGCAAGTGACAAAGCATTACAGCGTTTCGCCGAACTGATGATCGAAAAGATAAAGCAGGTGGAAGACAACTGGCAGAAGCCTTGGTTCGGGATAAAGGGTGGGGGACTTCCGCAAAATATCGAGGGAAGAACCTACAACGGAGTAAATTCCTTCATGTTGTTTCTACTTTCGGAAAAAGAGCAGTACAGCCTGCCGGTCTATATGACCTTCATGCAAGCCAAAGACAACGGCCTTAACATACTGAAAGGAGAAAAGTCATTCCCGGTCATTTACTGGAATTTCTCAGTAAGAGACAAGAACGGAAAGAAAATACCTTTCGACGTATATAAGAACCTGGATAAAAACGAGCAGCAGGAATATAAGGTCACGCCGTTTCTGAAGACATACAATGTGTTCAACGTACAGCAGACCAATCTTCAGGAAACGAAACCGGAGAAATGGGAAGCATTGAAGGAGCAATTCAAGATACCGGCCATCAAGGACGAGCAAGGGATGCTCACCGTGCCTCTGATTGATGCGATGGTACGGGAACAGCAATGGATCTGCCCCATTTATTCCAAGGAAGGAAATAGTGCTTACCATGCAAGGGGAGAAGATAACCATATCGTCGTACCCCTGAAGGGGCAGTTTAAGGACGGAGAGAATTTCTACTCCACACTACTTCATGAGATGGCGCACTCGACTGGGGAGCCTGAGCATCTGAACCGGGAAAAAGGTGTGATTTTCGGAGACAAGCAATATGCCAAAGAGGAACTGGTTGCCGAACTCACCTCCGCTACCGTCGGGCAAAGCCTGGGAATATCCACCTATATCCGGGAAGAGAATGCCATGTATCTAAAGAACTGGCTGGGAGCCTTGAAAGAAGATCCCAAATTCATCTATAACATCCTTGCCGATGTAGGCAAAGCCAGTAATATGATTCAGGAACACGCCTCACGGATGGAACAGTACCTCACACCGGAGGAACGGTTTACGCTGGCCGTCCTGCAAGACAACCGTCCGGTATTGGAGCAGATGAAGAATGAAGGTTTTATTCCTTCATCCCGACAATTGGAAAGCCTCGCCGCCAACCATCCCACGGCAAGCAACCTTGAAACACTATACGGCACTTTCGGCATTTCGCTGCCTGTCATGGAAGCGGAACCGGCCATGAAAAATACGAATGAGCCACAGCTCGGATTATAAACTTTTAAAAACCATCATTATGTTTACAGGACAAATTATCGGTTATGTCGGTGCGGATGCCCGGCAGAACAAGAACGGAAAAGGATTCAACTTCCATGTATCCACCAAGTACAAGAACGTGAACAACGAGGAACAGACCCTATGGGTATGCTGCTTCGTAAATTACGAGAGTAAGGTCTTTGAGTATCTGAAAAAAGGAACACAGGTATATGTCTGCGGCGATGTGTATGCCGATGTATTCCAGAAGGATGACGGTAGCCACATCCCATCCGTCAGCCTGACCGTTTCACGCATTGAGCTACTGGGAAAGGCTGAGAAAAAAGAGAACGGTGACGGAACGGCAACCGGACAACCCCAATAACTGCAACGGCCATGGAAAGAGAGAAGAAAGACCTGTCATTCATCCTGATCCTGCTATCCACGCTCATCGGGACAGCCGTAATGTTTCAGTGGGCTATCGTTACGGGATTATACGCTCCACTACGTAATCCGGCCATGTGGGAAAGGCTGATGGAAAAGGATGCCCTATTCCGGTTTCTCTACGTCATCCTGATCGGCGGTCTTGCTTTTCTCTTCCCGGTAGGCAAGGTGAAAGACGAAAACAAGAAATGGGTTTACACCAGTATGACATTGGTTTCGGCATCCATGCTGGTTATCGGATTCAGCCGGTTATCAGCGTGGTATAACCTATTTGTGTTTCCTACTGTGTTTGTGGCGTACACGTTGCTTGTCATCAAGACTCTGCCTTATTTCATCCGGCGCCATGCCCAATCCGATGACAGCATTTTCGGGTTAAGCCGGGAAGAATCAGCTTTCTACTTCCGCTTTGAGACCGCCTCCGGGCCGTTGGTCATCCATAAGCCGCAGCAGAATGTCTATATTGACGGCGGTCCGGGAAGCGGTAAATCGGAAAGCTGGATCAAGGGAATCATCTACCAGTGCGCCGAGCGCAACTATGCCGGATTCGTGTACGACTGGGAGGGTGATCCCACCAAGGACAAGTCACCCATCCTCTCACGTATCGCCTACGGAAGCATTGAATACTTCCGGGCTAAAGGAGTGGAGACACCCCGTTTCGCCTATATCAATTTCGTGGATATGTCACGCACGGTCAGGGTAAACGTACTCTCTCCGAAATATATGTCAAAGGGCAACGAATCGCTATTCATCCGTAACATCATCATCACGCTGATGAAAAATCTGGAAGCCAGTTGGAAAGAAAAAACAGACTTTTGGGCCAACAATGCCATTAACTACGTCTATTCAATCGCCTACAAATGTTTCAAGGAGAGAGAGTCAGGAATCTGTACGCTGCCCCATGTGATAGCCCTTGCCCTTTCAGACAGCAACCTGGTATTCCACTGGCTGTCGGAAGATCCTGAAATCGCATTGAACATGTCTTCAATGCTGACCGCCTGGAAGCTGGGCGCGCAGCAACAGACAGCCGGTGCCGTATCATCCGCACAGACTCCGTTAGTACTTCTGAATAACAAATATATCTTCTGGGTGTTGTCGCCACTTCCCGAAGAAGAGTTTTCATTGGATATTACCAACAAAGAACATCCAACCCTTCTATGTGTAGGGAATGCGCCGACCATCAAGGAAGCCGTTTCCCCTGCCATTTCCTGTATAGGCAGTGTCTTGATGTCACAGATGAACAATCCCGGCAAAGCAACCAGCGTATTCATGGTAGATGAGTTTCCGACCATCCTGCTACAAGGCATAGACACTTTCATAGGTACCGCCCGGAAACACAATGTCGCCACCATTCTCGCCGTGCAGGACTTCAACCAAGCGGTCAGGGATTATGGAGAAAAAAGTGCCAACATACTGAAAGCCTCCTGCGGAACGCAGGCTTACGGCATGACCGGAAACGAGAAGACCGCCAAGGACATCGAGAATTTGCTTGGGGAGAAGAAAGAGGCACAAGAATCTTACTCGCACCAAACCGGTGGCAGTAACAGTGTCACGGAGAGCCTGCAAAAGGAAAAGGTCTTAAAGGCAAGGGACATTGCCGGGCAAGCAGCCGGGCACTTCATCGGCAAGATTGCCGGAGGCAAGCCTCCATTCTTCAACGTGCAGATGGATATGTGCCGTTTTGAAGAGAAGGAGATACCCCGTTTTTCCTTACCGGTCAAACTAGGCAACGGCAAAGAAGAGATGGAACTGGAAATCTTGGAAGAGATTATCCAGCAGAACTACATCAAAATCATTGAGGATGTCAACGCTATCCTTAAAAAGATAGAGGATAAATTAAAAGAAAAGTCAGCAGTTCCGGCAGCCGGGACACATAAGACAGAACAAAAAATCATCCGATAACATTCAACAAAAGAATCCTACCATGAGAAAAATCCATTCATTATTAGTGGCAGCCTGCTTATTGGCGGCTTCATGCAACAGAGAGGAAATCCAACCGGAAACAGACAAAGCCGGTATGTATCACATCACCGTAGCCGTAACCGGCACCTCACCCAAAGGCAGTGTACATATATACAATCTTGACGGCGTGAAATTCAGGAACAAACGCACCGGCACCTCCGCATTTTCCGTAGATGAGACCTTCACCGATAAAGTGGAATACAGTACGGAAAAGCCGGTCAGCCAAATTACCGTGCAAGGCATCCTCTATTCCAAAGAGAACGCAACCATCACCCTGCAAGTAAAGAAAGACGGTGAAAGCGTGTTCAACCAGAGTAAACAGCTAGAGGCCGTTCCCAGTATAGACAACACGGTAGATTTGGTTTACAGTACCGTAAAATAAAATCAAAAAAACATATATTTTCTCTTTCGTATTTAGATGATATTTATTATCTTTATGAAAGATAATCTTTCTCATTTATAATCTAAACTCAGATAAAATGAGATTCAACTAATCCAGTCAATCGTATGAAAGTCGATTTCAATCAGATAAAAACAACCATTTCTCTGCCCGATTTCCTGCTGGAGCTGGGATGGAAAATCGTGGAAGGCTCTTCCAACTCTTGTCCCAAAATGAGCAACGGAACGCATACCATCGTCATCAAGCGGAACTCACAGAACCAATATACCTATTGGGACGTGCATAGCGACAGCGTGCGTGGCCGAAGCATCATGGATCTGATGCAGGAACATCTATTTGAAACAACCGGAAAAATGCCGACCTTGCGCGAGGTGGGAGAGATCCTTCAGAACTACATCAACACCAACCGCATCACGACACCCGAAAAAAGCCGGTATGAAGTCGGTAACACAAGCATGGGAACGGACGAACTGCATTTCTACCTACGCCAACTGCAAACTTACAAAGGAAACTATCTCTCAAAAAGAGGTATCTTGAAAGAAAGCATCGAAAGCCGGTTCTTCAAAGACACTTTCTTTATCCGTGAAGTAAAGAACAAAGGGAGTATTTACCAAAACGTGTGTATCAAGATGTACAATGAAAACGGTGTACAAGCCATTTCACAGCGGAATGAGGCGTTCAAGGGTATTCTCGGTGGCAAGTTCGACTGTCTGGCGACCAGCAACCATGACAAAAGCCGCCCGATAGACATTCTATACATCGGGGAGTCATTTATCGACTGTATCTCCCACTATCAGCTATGCCATTCCGGAAGCGACCTCAATCTCGTATATGTATCTACGGAAGGGACATTCACGGAAGGACAAATGAGGCTATTACGCCTGATTCTTGACAAAAACCAGGTAAAGGAGCTTCGGAGCATCTTTGACAACGACAAGCAAGGACACAAATACACCCTATGGCTGCATCGTTACTTTCATGGCGATACGACTGATGTCGAAAGCCTGAGCAACGATGAACTCCGCAACAAGGTACAGGAACTGAAGAACGTCGAACTTTCGGAAAACAAGGATTGGAACGATGATTTGAAAGTCTCGTGTGGCATCTATACCTCCACGGATGGCGGCCAGTAACCTCATAGATTTGCTCAATCACATAAATACAACAACCAATAAAATCAGGTCAATATGAATATCAAGCACTTATTTTTTTATATGCTGCTCATTGCCTTTTCCTCATGCAGCAAACCCGGCTATGAGAAAGCCATTGCAGAATGGATTCAGACAGATTCTCACGGTACCTGGACGGATTTAAAGTTCGAACTACTGGAAGTGCTGGAAACAGAAGATGTCACCGTATCGGACAGCCTGCGCTATCTGAACAACAAAAGCGCACAATTATCCGCTGTCATACAGAAAGCGGAAAGTCCCCGTGCCCTATTCAAACCGTCCTTTTCCGCCTATATGGAAGCCGAAAAAAGCCTGAAAGCAACGGATGCCATGAAAGCCAACTACCTGCACCGTGACAGTACGGAAGTTATCGGCAAGATATTAAAATGCAGGTATGCCATCATCCAGCCACACTCAGGGGTGCAGCAGAAAAAGACGGCTTCTTTCCTATTGTCCCCCGACATGGAAAAATGTATCGGAAAACTAAAGCCGGCAAGCAAATAATCCGAGCGTAACGATGTGTTGTAGCGACAACGTTTTTTGGGTTCTTTTTGGGGCGTATTCCCAAAAAGAACTCCCACACATTTAAATGTGTGGGCTATTCATTACACTACCATCCTTTCTCTTATCAACGGTATATTATCCCGTACCAAATTCAGAATCCGATCATGATAGGCTGATAATTGGTTAGACTTTCCACGGCACTGGCACACCTCCATCCTGCTAAGTGAAAACTCCACCGTTTCCATGCGCCTTCCATCCACCATTGCCGACATTATCAACGAATCTTCTCTCTTATAATAGGCGTTGCTGAATACACAATGATGCAGCAACTTTCCCTCTTTATAAAAGTCCGAAAGGCTTTCCAATACCCGAACCATAATATTTCCATCCGCAAACGAAAGATTAAAGAAACGTGATTTGGCAGCAATATAGTCTTTTTCATCCTTTTCAGAATATTTTTTCTTACATTTCCCCATCACCCAATCATGCGCTTCTTCTACATTTAACGGACACAAATAATGAGGATTTCTTGCATCTAATTTATTTTCTATCAGCATATCCACATAGTCCAGCCACAAGTCCGCATCATGTATCACATAGTTATGCCTTAAACAGATTTTTATATATGTCCAATACTTATCCATACCGTATTTTCTCTCTAAAAATCTCAAGAACAAATTCATTTGCCCTGCCTTATATAATATCTCCATCCGATTATCAGTTAATAATGTCATAAAGAAGGAACTCGGACAAATATCATAAAAGGCACCCTTAAATCCATTCCTCGTAAGTTCGGGTATCACTTTCATTCTCGGATAGATAACCGCCGGGCAAATATCATAAATACGGTCATGATGCACATTCCGCTTACGCAATTCCAAAGAACTTCCATATATCCATGCATCATAATAAAATATAGACATGCCTCGCAGCAAAGACAGCGTTTCTGTCTTGCCCTCTTTATTCATCCAACACTGTACCGCCTCAATTATAAAGTAATTAGCCGGAGAGCCTTTTTTCAGCCGACAGTCCACCATAACAATACTTCGGTAATTTTTTAGTGAAGTATTGACATAACTGTTATATGATGATTAAATTATCTCAATATTTTACGCGGATTGGTCCGGCAACAGAGTTGAATAAAAGGTCGCCGTTAGCAAGATACTGAATGATGGCGTAGGCACCATTGGCTCGGTTGTTCTTGCCCAATATGCTGCGGTGACGTGTGGCACCACTCTTCCAGTCAAGTCCTGTAACTTCCCAGCCCGAAGCATCGTTCCAGCCACATACAAATACCATCTCTGACTTGATACTTACGGCAGGAATCATACTTACAGAACTTACATCGCTGCGCGTCCACTTACTCTCCCACTTTTTCTCCTTTGTATTCCAACGTACACACTCGGCACCTTGAGGGCCTTTGACAATAGGACCAATAGCGATTACACCAATAATCTTGTCGTTTATTTCCTGATTGGTAACATTAATATTGTTTACAACAAAGGCGTCATAGCCGCCTACTACAACAGACTGCTCAGACTGTATCCACTCTGTTGATGTTCCAAGACCACATGTAACCTCGTGCACTCCGGCTATACGCTTGTCGTATCCTACCACTTGCTGTGCGTCTGAGGGGATTTCGTCACGCCAGAAAGCTACCAGTTTCATACGCTTAGAGCCATCGGTAATAACTACCAGCTTGTCCTTGTCTTGGCCAAAGCCCATAAGTGTAGGCGTTGAACCAGTGCCATGTCCGAGTTTGATACATGGTGCTTGCGGACCACCGTCGTAATAGGCTTGCCATGCACCATCAGCCTGGGAGGTGGAGATTTTGCCGTCCTTGCAGATGAGTTTCTGCATAAGGCCTTTTCCGCCTGGTGTGCGGCTGTTACTTGCTACGTAAACACCGCCATTCTCGTCGATGCAGATAGAGTTGGTGAGAATCTGGTCTGATGGAAGAGGGTATGAATCTTCGATTGTAGTAAGAGCACGATTCAGCACAAGAAGTCCGTTCTGAGCAGCCACAACAAGGTGTCCGTCATAGGTCATAGTAGCGCCTACGAGTGTAAAAGAGCCGAAGGTAAAATTCGTAAGTCTTATCTGATGATCCAACATGATACCATCCTTGGGATTATTAGGATTGGCAAGGCGATAGCGTGCCATTACCTGACCTGCATTGGTGTAAGCATAGTTATCCTTGTCGCACAAGACATAATTACCGTTGGCCATAGACATTTGTGGCGCCGGACCCAATATATCGGTAACCGTCTTGGAAAGTTCGTCGTAAGTAGCATGATCGGCAATTATACGTGTCAGTTGCTCCTGGGTCTTCATTGTAATCCCTGGCAAGCCAGCCTCGGCAACCCTTTCAAGTTTGCCGTCGCTTATGTCAAGATACGACACGCGGTCGCTACTCATACCCCACATATAATTGGGCGAAGTCGAAGCAAGAGTCATCAAATTAACAGGACCGCTCCATGTCATCTGACACTTGGAAAGATCGATATTGAAAGTTCCATCCTTGACAGCAGACGAGAAAGCATCAGTCTGAGCCGAATTGAAGTGCGTAATACTATACTCTTCCTGTGCAAGCCAAGGGTTAGGTTTGGGTTTTGCAACTTGTGCCAAAGGCACTTCGGTAGTGCTGTCGCCATCGCCACCAGCATCAGGAGAAATAGAATCTTCGGAACACGAAGCTAAAGACATAGCCCCTATGACACACACCATTAAATAAAGATAGGTTTTTTGCATAGTGAATTGTTTTTGAGAATTTATGTTTGAATTGTTTGAATTTCCTCATGCAAAGATACAGGAGCATCAACCATCAAAAACCTCAAAGACATCACTTATGTGTCACTCTTATAGAAAGGATACGTCACAGTAAGAAAGGTTACACTTTGCCTTATTATGTAACCTTCGTACAAAAGTTACACCTTACATTCAGTAGCAAACGCACACATAACCAGCATATTACCGTTGACGGCGCCACTCGGCGGGAGTCAAGCCCGTCCTTTCCTTGAACAGACGCTGAAAATACACACGCGACGAGAAACCGCACTCCATAGAAACAACCTCGTTACTATATTCGGGGTGTGCAGCCATGAGTGCCTTTGCCTCCTCCACGCGAATACCCGAAAGCCATGTACGGAAATTCTTACCATATATGGAAGTCAGATACGAAGCAACGTCGGTACGATTAACCATTATGCGACGAGCAAACGAGGATAATGTCAAGTCGCTATCTCTAAAACCGCCCTCGCTTCGCCATTTGCTTACCGCCATATCTATTTCGGCAATACGCTCAGGCCCAATCTCCCTAAAGACTTTAGCAGCGGCTATCTCGTCGTTAGTCTCGGTAACAATCTCAGTTACTCCCTCGGACATACTAAATCCAAGCGCCGTAAAACTAACAATAAACAGCGAAAGCGAAATCAATCCCAAAGGTCCAAAGACAAAGAGCAGCGGCCGCGACAATATATAAAGAGGCGAAATTACAGCAAAAGCACACACCACAAAAAGCCCAAAGCGCATAGTGCGCAGGTAGGCATCTGCAGGATTACCATGTTCACTGTCGAGCCGACGTTGAACATTACCAAGTTCCCTCAGCGGTGCCCATGTATAATACAATAGAGTAAAGAAATGAATAGTATCAGCAACATATAGCATAGGACCAATATGCAGACTGCCATTTGAAATAACACCTGCGACTATGCACAATACCATAAGAGCATATCCAACAACGCCATAGCGCATAAAACTCCAACGTCTATGCCTAGCGCGCAGAATATTAAGCTGCGACCATGACAACAAAATAGCCGAAGGCGAATAAAACAGCAGATTAAACAGAACACCCACATCGTTCCCCTGTTGTCGCCAACCCAACCGCATCTGACACATGTAGTGTACAACAAACAATAGTAATGCCACAACAATCATCCAACGCGACTGCTCAAACTGTCTGTTACGGCAAGTTACATAGTAGCGCGACACAAACACAAAAAATGCAAGCATGGCCATCACAATCATGCAAGTATATTGAAGAGCAATAAGGTCTAAGCAAGTATCCAAGATTGTATGTATATTAAATAATTTAACGTGAGTTCGACGAAATATAAGTGCCTGAAAAATGGTGATTAGCGAAAAATTGTTGTAATCTTAGAGTGTTAAATATCAAAAGTTTACAGACAATAATTGCTATGATTACCGAGGACAAAGTTACTGAGATTTTCTGTATTACGGATGACTTCTGCAAAGTTTTTGATGTTGTTTCTCGGTCAATAGTTCGTTAAAATTTGAGTATATGGCTACGCAGCCTTAGGCTGCCATCCAATGAGTTCTTTGACAATCTTACTAATTAAAGTTCGGTTCGGTTGGCATCGGGACATGTCGAAAATTAATTTCGTATAGTTCGCATTGAACATCAACGACTTAATTTTTGCCATGGAATTGTCCATACCATTGTCTTTCATGAAGACCTTGGCGGCATTCAGTGAGGCGAACGATGCGTTGAACGCAAAGTCCAACTGTCTCTTGTGTCTTGCCTGACAATCCATAAGTCCCGTAAACTGCTTACTGTCGCGATAGCAGAACTCTATCTGGAAACGAGTGCGGTAAGTCTTCAATACTTCCTCACCCGTCATTGAGAGTTTTATCGAAAAGAACAACTTGCACTTTCCGCCGGGCATTCGCCAGATGACAAGTCGCACCCTCCTTTTCAGAGCCTTGGCATAAGCCTCGAGGGTGTACGCCTTTCCGTCCAGTCCGTCAATGTGCAGTTCTTCCATGCATGAGAGGTTGAGGTTTGCCAAGTCAATCTTGTCTCCCTTAACCCTTGGTCGTCCACGCTTCTTTTCCTTCTTGGGAATGTAATGCAGACAAGCGTTGTCACGGAAGCGGCTGACTATATAGAAGCCAAGCTCCGACATGCCCTTCTCGAACGTGGATGTGGAGAAAAAAGCGTCAGCCACTACTATATCAGTGATACTCAGCAGTTTCTTTGAATACCGCTTCATAACACTGATGTAATATTCGACGAGTGTCTTGTTCCTCATCTTCAGCGCGGAGTTTCCTATTGTCTGATGGGCACGCAGCATCATGCACTTGTTGTTGACAACATCCAGTAAACCGATGCCCATGATTTCAAGTCCGTGCATAGCGGATATCGACTCGATCGCTTCATTCTTGCGGCAGGCGGAACAAAAGGTGAAAATCCTGGATTATACGGAGGCCAGTGAGTTTTATTTGAAAGCCTTGTTGCTGAATCCGAATGATAAGGCGGTACAGGCTCGCAGATTAGATGTGGAGAATATGTATACCATGGACTGTAATCGTTATTCGGGGATTGCCGAGTCTTATTTTAATGACGGTGATTACGAGAAAGCGGTAGAGCTGTACGAGAAGGTTGTTGAAATGAACTGTTTCAACTCGGAGCTTGCCGCTCGCCGGATCGGGGTACTTCAGGCGAAAATAAGTTCCCGCCAACAAAGGGCTTCTGTATGGACGTTTGAGTATGGTTTTAAGCAAGCCCTATCGGTATTTCTTTCGGTAGATATAAGAATAAGCGAACGAGCGGGTATTGGAGCTTATCGTTCCATCCGGATGTCTTCAAGGCGATACAGAAAGATTATGAGGTGGCTAATTTTGAGATAGGTACTTCGGTCGGCTTTACGATAAAACCGGTACAGGCGGCTCCGATTTGGTTACTTTTCGGTCCCGGTATTGTCATGAACGGCGAATTCGTAGACGAAGAGGCTGAGGATTATTATCCGGATTACTCCGGTGATGCTTCGGTGGATCCTGTAGAGAGGGAGAAAGTATTTGATACCTATACCTCTTTATCCGGGGAGGTTGGTGTGTTAGGAAAGATTTGGCAAAGGCTGGCCTTGAAATACACCTTCCAATATCGTTTCCCCTTGAGCGGAGATTATAAGGATAAGATTACGAAGACAAAGCATGCGATCGGTATCGGAATCTGTTTCTGATATCCTTGCGTAAGGATAAGGAGGTTTTATGAAGGTATATGTTTTGTTTGTATTAGGAGGCTTGCTGTGTTGTCTCTCGGCCTGGGGACAGCGTTCGATGGCCTATCGAGAGATCCCGTCGGGGATAAGCGTGTTTTCAGGTAAGGACAACGAGGCTGGGATGGTCTTTTTTTGCCCGAGTGAGATCTCGTTGAGCTTCCAATCGAGTCTACGAGAGACGGTGGACGTGTATCTTACGGAGAAAAAGGGGGATAATACGGTTTACTATATCCGATTTAAGGTAGGGCGTAAGTATAGGGGGCGCAAGCTTTCTGTACTTGCTCCCGGTTATAACTCACTTACCTTTGAGGTGGAAATGGCTCCGAAAGAATTGAGACAATATTCTTTATTTGATCCAAACGAGGCTTTCGTCAATGGTTGTTACGCCGAATTTCGTAAACGCGGCCGGAATTTCTTCCAACAGGGTATGTATCAAGAGGCCCGAGAACAATATATGACGGCCTTGGAATGCTCGGACCGGCCGGTGGATACGGATTTGAAAGAACGGATTGCGGATATAGACGCGATTACCTCCTATTTGGAGCGAGCGGAATCTGCCGTGAAATGCTCAGACTATAATACGGCACGGACACACTTGATGAAGGCATTGATGTTGAATCCGAATGACCAAGCGATACAGGTGCGAAAACGGGATGTGGAGCAATTATATCTATCGGATTGTAGCCTGTGTGCAGAACAGGCAGAAGCTTATTATAAAAACGGGGAACGGGAAAAGGCCATGGAATTATTTGATAGGATGGTAGCGCAGAATTGCCTTGATTCGGAGAACGTAAGCAAACGGACGCAGCGGATTTTTAACCGTTTATCCTTACGTAAGCAAAAAGGACGTGTTATTGTTTATGAGTATGGTTTTAAGCAAGCTCCTATCGGTATTTCTTCCGGGACTTATTTGAACCGGGGAGTTGGTATGTATTCCAGTGTTTTTTTACATCCAACCGTATTTAAAATAGAAGCTGAGAATAATGAAGACAAGGTTGATATGTGTGAATGGGGAATGACTATGGGGGGGGACTTTTCGGGTGGCAAGAGCCTCTGCGAAGTTACCTGTCTGGTTTTTCGTGGGAGCAGGTATGGTACAACACAAAGAGGTGTTGCGGATTGAAGAAAGTGGTTTATCTTATGTCTCGATACCCTGTGAGACCGGACTTTTGGTGAAATTATTAAAGGATCGGTTGGCTTTGCGATATACTATTCAATATCGTTTCTTGCTAAAGACAGAAAACGCGACTACTTATAATGCTTCGGATCGGGTGGCAAAGACCAAACATTCAATTGGTATAGGTATCTGCTTCTAATTGAAAGTGATTATTATGAGAGGACGTTCTAAATGGTATATCGGGGGAGCTTGTTTTTTACTTTCTCTCTTTTTTATATTTCCTGTATTGGCTTATTGGGTGATAAGCAGTTTTGTGTTGCCCCCGACTCGCTTGAAATCCTTGTTGATTACAGAAATGGCCAAATATGTGAAAGGCGAATTCGATTGCCATTCTGTGGAACTTACTTACTGGGAAACTTGGCCTTTGGCCGGAATTGCCATTATAGGGGGAAGCTATTCCGCCCCGGCTGATACGCTTTTCCCGGAGAAACCGAAACTGAAGGTCGAGTTTGATAAGTTGCTGGTTCGCGTGAACGCGATGGATTATTGGCAGAAAGGTTTGATAACGCTCAAAGAGCTTTCGCTTGAGTGTCCGGATCTTTATGTGCGGCTTGGTGATAATCAGCCATTTGATCTCCTGTACGAGGACCGGATACCTCAAAAAAGTCCGGTAGGCTCTCTCTTTGAGGATTTACGCATGGAGATCCGGCAATTAGCCTTGGAGGATGGACATTGGGTTGTGGAGAATATCGAACAAAAGACACGTTTAGATTGTATCGGAATGCGATTGGCACTAAGTGGAATGCTCATTTCGGATAATGGGCGCCTCGCCCTCTCTTGTGCATGCGATTCCTCCCGTTTGCAAACGGGTGGTAATTTGTTGCGGAATGATTCCCCGGTCTCGTTGGAATGTCTTTTCCATGCTGATTGGCAGAAGAGGCTTGTCCGGGTGGAATCGGCTAAACTTCTTATTCGGAACCTTCCATTTGAGTTGAGTGGTTCTTTCCGGCAAGAGTCATCCAAACGTTTATGGATGGATGCTTCCTTGAACTTATCCGCCTCCGATTTGGAGGAGCTGCTGACGTACGTTCCAGAGCCCTATGCCTCTAAATTCCAATCCTATACATTGAAAGGAAATACCGCTCTGGCAACAACCTTTAAAGGGTATTTAGATGAGCGCTCGTTTCCGGATGTTCATCTATCAGGCTCATTGACAGATGGCTCTATTGTAAAAAAGAAAGAACCGCACGGGCTGGATTCGGTCGCTTTGGATTTTTCGTTTTCATATCCATCTTTACATCCGGAAGATGCGACCATGGAAATCAAGGACTTGAATGTTTCCGGCTTGAATTGCCTAGTCAAGGGGAAAGCGTTGGTCAAAAATTTGTTTCAGAATCCTTTTTGTGACTTGAGTATACAGAGCGATTTGGATTTTACCCGGTTGGGCGAAGAATTCTTTAGCCCGGATACGATCCAATTGTTCGGTCGCCTTCGATCCGATTTATCTTTGGTGTTTACCGGCAAAGATTTGCAGAAAGGACGGTACGAACGTATTTGGGGGGAGGGCTTGTTGGATATCGATCGGATTCATGTGCGGAGTGATGTGTATGGATTGTCTTTCTTTGCCGAAAACACGTATGGGGAAATTGGTTATCGGCCGAATAAAAGTCGTTTTATCCGGCAAAGAGAGGTTCTTGGGCTTTCCTTGCGGATAGACACGATGAATATGCGGCTGGGGACGACTCAAGTGGCACTCTCGGATCTAGATTTAGCTTCTAACACGGGGCTTCAGCAAGACACAAACGCGATTACTCCGGTTACTACACATTTGAGAGTGGGGCGTTTGCAATCGAATCAATCCGGTCAAGTCGCTTTTCTATCCGGAAAAACCGAATTGCATTTGGGGGTTAAGCCCGCGGAACAGGATAAGGGGAAGATCGCCTTGGCTTTTGCGTTTACTTCCGACTCTTTGGAATACTTGAATCTCCCGAGTCAACAGGCGATGAAAGTTTTGAGAAGCCGTGTTGTTTCTGAACTTTATCCTGACAAGGAAACGAGATGGGCACATTTGGCAAATCTGGATGAGTTGTTCAGTAATTGCGAGGTCAAAGGAATCTTGACTTTTGAGCAGCTACGTTCTTTCTCCCGACAGTTTCCTGTACAGGTGAATATGAAGAATACTCAATTGGGGTTTAAAAACAATCGGTTGATATTGAATAATGCGGAGATACAAGCCGGTAAATCGGATGCGGTGCTGAATGGAGAGATCGTGACTTATCCGCGGGACGGCATGAAAAAGCGGCTGATCGAGGCGGATCTCTCGTTGCGTTCGGATCAACTGGATTGGAATGAGTTGAGGCAAGCCTTGATGCGGGGAAAAGGGCTTGAAGGAGATCGGCGTACGAAACAGGAGGATCCGATCAGCTTGCTGAACGTGGGAGACTTGAATGAGGCGATCCGGAAGATGGAAGAAAATCAAGATTCTTGGACGAATTTGTCGAACCAATTGCTGGATATTCCGGAGAACTGGATGTTATCCCTTTCTTTAAATGCCCATAGAATGATTTTTTCTGATTTTGATATGAACGAGGTGAGCGGGAAGGTCTCCTTAAAGGAACGAAGCGCATATTGTGATTTTTCAGTGCGAACGAATATGGGAAATACTTACTTGCAACTTTTGTATAAGAACCAAAGTACGAAGCGATCCGATGTCTATTTGAATTGGAATTTAAGCCAGATACAAGTGGGTAAACTGCGTAAAGTATTTCCTGCGATGGGGACTTTGTTTCCGATGTTGAATTCCATTGATGGAGTCTTGGATTGTGATTTGGCTGCCTATTGCCCGATCGATTCCACGTTGAACGTAGACCTGAGCGCATTGTCGGCCGTTTGCTCGTTGGACGGTAAGAATATGGTATTGTTTACGAATGAAACCTTTCATCAGATAGCAAGTAAACTTCGTTTTAAAGATCGGGAGCGCAATATGATCGATCATATATCCGCTGATTTCGTGGCGAAAAATCACCAAATTGAGATCCTGCCTTTTCGATTGGATATGGATCGATATAGTTTTATCGTAGGTGGACAACATAGCATGGATATGAGTTTTAATTACCATATTGATGTTTTGAAGTCGCCTATTCCGTTCAATTTCGGACTGGATGTAAATGGCAAGGTCGGTGATTTCAAATATAATCTGGGAAAGACCCGTTATACGATTTTGTTCAATCGCCCTATTCAGCATGAGGAATATCGTATGTCGAAACAGAGAAGACTGGATGAGGAAAAGGTCGAGATCTTAAGAGAATTCCGAAATGTTATCCCTTAATTTTTAGTTATCCTTGACGAAGCACGGCTTTCCCTTGATGAACCTCCTCTTTTCAAATACGATTCCTCATAAAAAACAACTGTATTAAAAAATCAGGTGTTTTCTCTTTCATGTTTGAGTAAACTTTATTATCTTTATGAAAGATAATCTTTCTCATTTATAATCTAAAATCACATAGATGAGAATTCAACGAACATCAGTAAATATTATGAAAGTCGATTTCAACCAGATAAAAACAACCATTTCTCTACCCGATTTCCTGTTGGAACTGGGATGGAAAATCGTGGAAGGCTCTTCCAACGCCTGTCCTAAGATGAGCAACGGAACGCACACCATTGTCATCAAGCGGAACTCACAGAACCAATATACTTATTGGGATGTGCATAGTGACAACGTGCGTGGACGTAGCATCATGGATCTGATGCAAGAGCACTTGCTTGAAGCAACCGGAAAAATGCCGACCTTGCGCGAGGTGGGGGAGATCCTTCAGAACTACATCAACACCAACCGTATCACGACACCCGAAAAAAGCCGGTATGATGTAGGCAACACAAGCCTGAGACCGGACGAGCTTCAATTCTACTTGCGTCAGCTACAACCCTACAAGGGCAACTACCTCCGGAAAAGAGGTATCTCAAAAGAGAGTGTTGAAAGCCCGGTGTTCAATAACACGTTTTTTATTCGTGAGGTAAAAAACCTAGGAAGCGTCTATCGGAATGTATGTGTGAAGATGTACAGTGAAAAAGGCGTGGAAGCCATTTCACAACGGAATGAAGCCTTTAAGGGAGTCATCGGCGGCAAGTTCGACTGTTTGGCAACCAGCAACCACGATAAAAGCCGCCCGATAGACATTCTCTACCTCGGGGAGTCGTTTATAGACTGCATCTCCCACTATCAATTACTCCATTCCGGAAGTAACCTCAATCTTGTATATGTATCTACGGAGGGATACATTCACGGAAGGACAGATGAAGCTGTTACGCTTAATCCTTGACAAGAATCAGGTGAAAGAGCTTCGAAGCATCTTTGACAACGACAAACAAGGGTACAAATACACCTTATGGCTGCATCGTCACTTCTATGGCGACACTACTGACATCGAGAGCCTGAGCGAAAATGAACTCCGCGACAAGGTGCATGAATTAAAAAACGTCGAACTTTCGGAAAATAAGGATTGGAACGATGATTTGAAAGCCTCATGCACGACCTCTAGTCCCGCGGAGGGCGGTCAATAACTTCATAATACTATTTTTAGTATATACTAAAAAACGTCCGAAATATTATTTAACGTGAGTTCGAAATAAGAATAAATATATTTCACTAATAATTAAGGAGATAGCGATAAAAGTATTAAATTTATAGTGCTGAATTATAACATTTAAACGATTACCACTATGTTTCCAGAGTCTAAAGTTACAGAGATTTATTGTATGGCCGATGATTTTTGCAAGGGAATTTGCGTTGCAACAGGAAAAATATATGATTGAGGATAAGAAGACCAGGCATCGTAACAAACCCAACCGTATGAGTGACGCTGAGATTATGGTTATTCTAATCCTGTTTCACTCCAGTGGTTTCCGTTGTTTCAAGCATTACTACAAGGAGTATGTCTGTAAACATCTGAAACACCTTTTTCCGCGTCAGGTTTCTTATAACCGTTTTGTAGAACTGGAGAAGGAAGTATTGCTTCCACTGACCATTTTCATCAAGAAAGTCCTGCTGGGAACCTGTACCGGCATCAGTTTCGTCGACTCCACTCCCTTGCGTATATGCCGCAACCAAAGAATCCTAATTCATAAGACATTTAAAGGGCTTGCCGAGCGTGGAAAATGTTCTATGGGATGGTTCTTCGGATTCAAGCCACATCTGATAGTCAATGACAAAGGAGAGATCCTCAATTTCATGTTCACGCCTGGGAACGTGGATGACCGAGAACCGTTGAAACAGGGTAAGTTTTTGGAAAACATCAAAGGAAAACTATGTGCAGACAAAGGATATATAGGTCAGGCTCTGTTTGAGAACCTTTTCCTTAATGGCATACAGCTTGTCACTAAAGTTTAAAATAATATGAGGAACTCACTGATGGGTGTCGCTGACAAGATTTTGCTCAGAAAAAGAGCATTGATTGAAACAGTCAATGATGAACTGAAGAACATAGCACAGATAGAACACTCCAGACATCGTTCATTCAATAACTTTATAGCCAACTCTTTGTCCGCTATAGCAGCATACTGCTTTTTTGAAAAGAAGCCCGCCATTAATGTAAACTTTGTCAATGACGGACAACTGGCTATGTTCTAATTTTATTTCGAACTCACGTTAATTATTATGCGTTTATGAAATATATCTTCAAGATGTGTCCTAATCTATTGTATTTTATCTGATGGAGCAGAATAGTTCTTCCACGGAGCAGATGATAATATGTATAGATCAAAATACTTCTGTAGCTTATGCATTGCCTCAATTGCTCCAGGCATAGGTTTCCTATTGGCAAACAAACTCGGAGTTTCATCCAATCGTCCGTCATACTCTTTAAGTGTATCTTCATCCTGTAGGTCTATTCTTTCATACTACATACCTATCTCTGCTTGTTAGAGTTTTTATACTTCAATGGCTGAAGGAAACCTTCCATACTACCATATATCAATTGCTTTTCCACGAGATATTTTCCATCTCGTTAATAATCTTCTTGACATATAGATCATTTATTTCATCGTTTACACGTCGTAACCATCCGTCAGGAGCACGTAACCAGCGATGCGGATGATCGCTTGACGGAAGCAGTTAAAAAAGCCGTAGAGAGATTAGGCATCCGTCTGTTAGGCCATGTGAGCGTAGCAGGTGAGAACTATTATGGCAATGCGGACGAAGAAAAATTATAGAAGATGTAAAGGGGGACGGGAGAAATCCCGCCTGCCTGGGCTTCGGGGTTCTTTTCAGGCTATCGGATACGACATCGTAAAATTATAGATCTTTAGGTCGTTAGCTCCTACTAAGCCTACGCCCTCTTGGATAAAGAAACGCTTGAATTGCTTGATATTCGGGTACCCCACCAGGTGGTAATGGTTCATAGATCATCTTATTTTTAAAGGCATTTACTGAATATCCCTGTGTAAGGGTAGATCCAATTTAAGTCAATAGCCCTATCAATAACGGCATGTAGTCTTTCAATTTGATTCGTAATATTTTTAATGCTTGTTGAATCCTGTAATCTACAGTTTTAGAGGATATGTTTAGATGCGAGGCGATCTCTTTATAAGTCATATCTTGGAAGCGATTCATTTCAAAGGCTTGTCTGTAATTTTCGGGTAAATCCACCTGGCCGGAACGGAACTCTCCCGTTTCGGTATTATAGGCGATCACTGCCTTCGGGCGCATACCTCCGGCAGAGGTCCCAAGATATACCAACTTTTTCATCGTGAGGCTATCCTCTGGCGATATGACAGCAGCATCCCGGTCATTATATATTTTAGAAGCCAATGTTGCCAATGATGACATATCCACCGTCTCTTGGATGTCATCATCATTAAATTCCGGTTCAAATTCCAATGCTCCCATAGCTCTCTTGCCAATATAAGAGAGTTTCAATAGGGGTAATGACTCTGTAACCTTTATATTGTTATCCGTGAGCCACTGATCAAACAGGGAAGCCCCCCATTTGTCAGGAAGCGCATCCGCAAGAAATTCCGGAAGCCCTTGATATAACTTATCTTTATTCCCATAGAAAGACGCAAACAAAGGGGTTCTCTTGGGATGGGTGGAAGGACATATATCATAATCTTGTTTCCTATATTCATCGGTAAATTGGAATACGGAACAATGCTTCTCAAAATCCCAATTCAATTTGCCAATACAAGTTCCCCACAAATATACATTCACTATAATTGGTTCTTTCTTCATGCCATCTTACGTTTACTATTAATTCTTTGTATTCTCTTGCCTGTTTTCTCATTGATAAGGAATGGAGAGTCTGGAAGTTCCGGTACAAGACCGACAACACCCTCAAGAGTTCCACTGATACGCAAAATCTTAAGCAACGTACTCAAGGCAATATCATTTACTTTGCAAGATTCTTTTCTTTTAATTGTAATGATGGATACCCCCGCCTTGTCCGCAAATTCTTGTTGAGAAAAACAACAGCTAAGTCGTATAGCCTTAACCCTCTTGCATATTTCCTTAACAATACTCTCATCTGAGAATTCATATATTGAATATGTATCATATAATTTTTTCATAGAGGAAAATATATTTAAGTATCATTTTTGATACAAAAATATCGATAAACTTGAAAAGCACCAAATTTACAGGCATTTTTTACTTCGTAATCTTTTTTGCTAATGTAAAAAAAGCGGCTTTATGCCGCTTCAATCATTTACGACAGAATATTTTTAGGAAACAACAGCATGATCAGCGGCAAATAATCTTTCAACGTGATCCGTAATTGTTTCAGTGCCTGTTGGATCCGGTAGTCTACCGTTTTGGGGGATATTTGCAGGAACTCGGCTATCTCCTTATAACTTTTATTTTTGAAGCGGTGCATGACAAAGGCCTCCCGGTAGATGGGAGGCAAAGCGTCTACCGCTTCCTTAATCCTTCTTTTTAGCTCTTCGAGTTGGTAATAATCGGTCTCTTGCAGCATCTCCTGCATATTCTCGTAGAAAAAGGTATCGGCCCTTAGTTGGGAATGATGGTGAGCAATCACATTAATTGCACGATGGTAAACGGTTTTGAACAGATATTGGCTCAGTGATGTTTCGAAGGTTTGTGTTTCCCGGTTCTCCCACAACCATAGCATCACGTCTTGCACGATCTCTTCTACATCTTTCAGTTCGACAAACCGAGTGGCGTATGCACACAAGATAGGATAGTATCTTCTGAATAAAACACCGTATGCTTTTAGATCCCCATGTTGCATGGCTGAAAGTAAAAAGCGCTCGTCTGTGGTTTGTAGTATTTCTTTTTTCATATCTTTGGTTACAAAAGTAATTTTTAATTCTGCAAATTCAAAATACTTATGAAATCCATGTCTGAACTTAGATTAATAAGTTTGTCCGAATTGCCATAAGGAAATTACATTCATATAATCTTGTCCGATATCGTCTTTTACAACAAAATCGTTTTCAATGCCTTGCAATTACTTTTGTTCTTCCTGCACCATGCGGACCGATTACCCTATCAGACGGTTGTTCCAATTTATACGGTCGAACATATATCGATGAAATGCGGTCGATATGGGACATAACATGGCATCGAAACTTATTTGTAATTTTCCCATGACTCTTTATTTGTTTACGCAAATAAACTTGTTTTGCACTATAGAATGTGTAAATTCCGCAAATCAGGTTTCCTTAACAGGATAATGTACTTTGATGGTCAGTGCTATTTTAATAATTCCGAATGGACCTTGAGTTAAGGGTATAAACAAGTAAAAAGCTCTTTTTGGCAAAAAAATTTTGAAAAAAACACCTTTACGTTTAGGAATCCGTCTGACTTCTCTTGTCTAATAGATAAACATGGATAAAAGACAGACATGGAAACACAGAATACAGATATGATAGAGCACCTTCTCCCTCGCTATTGTTCTGGCGAAGCGACAGTCGAGGAATGTCGGCAGGTTGAAGAATGGATCAGGTTATCGGATGAAAATTATCGGATTGCCAAACAGGTTCATACCCTTTATCTGACGACAGATACGATGCAGGTATTGTTGAAAGTGGATACGGAGAAAGCGCTATCTTCTGTCTGTCAAAAGATGAGCAAGGACAGTGTCCGTCCACAAGTGGGCATGCTTACTTTACTGCAACGGGTTGCAGCAATTCTGTTTATTCCACTTTTGATCGCTTTCGGTATACAAACACTGAGACCACGTCCGCCCCAAATAGCTCAGATGATTGAAGTAAAAACGAATCCGGGTATGACGACTACGATTCAGTTACCGGATGGCTCTATTGTCCATCTTAATTCGGAATCGAAACTGACTTATCCCTCTTTTTTTGATAAGGACAAGAGAAGGGTTACATTGCAAGGAGAGGCCTTTTTTGAAGTGCAGAAAGATCCGGAGCATGGTCTTGAAATCACTGCTCCCCATGAAACAAAAATAGAGGTGCTGGGTACCTCATTTAATGTTGAAGCCTTTGAAAAAGATCCTTTTGTTGCGACTACATTGATCAATGGTAAAGTTCGTTTCGGTTACATGAAAAACGGTCGAATGACGGCTATACAGATGAAACCGGGGCAGAAACTAACTTATGACTCTTCTTCCTCCCGAGTCCAATTGGCTGAAACGAACGGCGAGTCAGAGATTGCTTGGAAAGACGGAAAGATTGTTTTTCATGCGACCCCTTTACCGGAAGCTTTACGGATATTGGAGAAGCGGTTTAATGTAGCCTTCGTATTATCCAATGATCGTCTTCGTGGTGAAGCTTTTACCGGGTCTTTCAGTCATCAGCGGTTGGAGCGTATCTTGGAAATATTTAAAATATCGTCTAATATCAAATGGCGTTATTTAGATACGCACAATATCGAGAATGAGAAGGCTAAGGTTGAAATCTATTAGGCACAATTTAAAAGTAATTTAATAACACATTAAAACACGCAATGTATCATGAAACACACCAGCAGACCCCCATAAAGAAAAAACATCCGGAAAAATATTGGCGTATTCTTCCGGATGAAATGAATTGACTTTAAAATGCTTGTTTGGCGACAAGCGGTAATAAATCATTTTTTATTAATTAGATCACTACAAAGTTATGCAAAAACATTTTATTACCCAACAGTTTTGGGTAGTATCAGAGTTATTTTGGTTTACCTTAAACAAAATTCCAAGAGTTATGAAGTTATACATATTCTTGTTGTTCTGTTCGATTGGCTTGGCACAAGCTGCAAATAGCTATGCTCAGAATGCAACTGTTAACCTGAAAATGCAGAATCAAACGGTTCAAACCGTATTGGATGAAATAGAAAACCAATCTGAGTTCTCGTTCTTTTTCAACACGAAGCATGTCGACCTGAATCGTAAAGTTTCGATTGATGCTGAAAACAGTGATATATTCAAAGTCTTAGATCATATCTTCTCCGGAACGAATGTAAAGTATTCGGTAGTGGATAAGAAGGTTATTTTGTCGACAGAATTAGTTTTACTGCCAAGTGTATCGCAGAATAAAAAAACGGTAAGTGGTATTGTAAAGGATGAAAATGGTGAACCGATAATAGGAGCGAACGTAATAGAGAAAGGAACGGCAAACGGGACAGTGACAGATATGGATGGCAAATATACTTTAGAGGTATCATCTTCTACTGTTGTTTTGCAGTTATCTTATATTGGTTATTTGACAAAAGAAGTAATAACGACAAATAAATCTAATATAACTATTGTTTTAAAAGAAGATACTTTAGCCTTGGAAGAGATTGTGGTCATTGGTTATGGAACAATGAAAAAAAGAGATTTAACAGGTTCCATTTCATCTGTAAAATCAGAAGATATTGTAAAAATGGCAACTTCATCTCCTATAGCAGCTTTGCAAGGGCGTGCTGCTGGTGTTTCTATTTCAATGGATTCCGGTGCTCCAAATGCAGGAGTTTCTGTTCAAATTCGAGGTATTGGTACGTTCAACAACTCTTCTCCTCTTTATGTTGTAGATGGCTTTCCTATGGCTGATATTGGATATTTGAATCCAAAAGACATTGAAACTATTGAGATATTAAAAGATGCTTCAGCTTGTGCTATATATGGCTCACGTGGAGCAAATGGAGTTATTGTTATAACAACTAAAAAAGGGAAAAAGGGAGAATTGAAAATTGGTATAGATGCATATTATGGAATAGAATATTTAGCTTCTAAACCGACAATGTTGAATTCTTCTCAATATGCGGAACTATCTAATTTAGCTTATAAAAACGCAGGTAAAGATCCTCTATATGCAGATACTTCCAATATGCCTTATTCTACAAAATGGTATGATGAGGTGTCGCATTTGGGACAAATCCAGAATTATAATATTAATATGTCCGGAGGAAGTCAGAGAATGCAATCCATATTCAGCGCGAACTATTATAAGAAGGATGGAATTATAAAATCGATGAATTATGATCGAGTTTCATTGAATCAGAGTAATAAAATAGAAGCAACTAATTTTTTGAATATAGAGACATCCCTCTCTGTATCAATGACAAATTCTAAAAGTATGGATTCTAATGGTATTTTTTTAGCGTCTTTAATAGCTCCTCCAGATATACCTGTCATTGATCCTGAGACTAATTATTATACAGGTATTACAAAATTAAGATTAGAAAACCCTGTAGGTCGAATAGCTAGAAATAACAGCAAATATAAGTCTCTTTATTTTGTAGGGAACTTTAGTGCAAATCTTAATTTGACCAAGGATTTGGTTTTTACCTCTCGTTTCGGAATCAAGATTGTTAATTCTAATAGCAATGGCTTTACACCAGTGTATTATGAGACGGCGGATAATTCGGTATTGATGAATTCTGTTTCTAGAGGGACTACTAGAACAACGGATTGGACAGCCGATAATATGTTGACATATCACCATTGTTTTAATGATGTACACGATTTGACTACCATGGTAGCAATTTCTTCCCGTAGTTATAAATCTGATTCTTATTGGGCATCAAAACAGGATACTCCACTTGAAAGAGAAGAATTTTGGTATTTCGATTCAACAACGAAAAATCCGATGAATAGCGGAAGTGGAGCTGAGTTGACTATGTTATCTTATTTAGGACGTGTTAATTATAATTTGTTAGATCGTTATTTGTTGACTGCTAGTATTCGAACTGATGGCTCTTCTCGTTTTTTGAAAGAAAATAGGTGGGGGTATTTCCCTTCTGGGGCTATTGCCTGGAAACTATCAGAAGAGATGTTTTTTAAGAAATGGGAACAAAAATGGTTTAATAATGTGAAGATTCGGTTAGGATACGGTACAATTGGTAATGAAAATATATCTTCTTATTATCCTTATTTGACTCCAATATCACAGCAACAATATTATACTTTAGGGAAAGTTCCAGAAAGGATCAATGGAGCCGCTCCTTCTGCTATAGGTAATAGGGAAGTAAAATGGGAAACCTCGAAACAGATGAATGTAGGAGTTGATTTAGGGCTATTCGATAATCGTCTAAATATTACTGCTGACTATTATGTTCGAAAAACAAATGATATTTTACTAGATCAACAAATACCTTATATTTCCGGATATGGCAGTATTATACGTAATGTTGGAGGAATGCAGAATAAGGGTTTTGAACTTACTGCAGGATTTAAAGGAGGTAAAGGCAATTTCTTTTATAGCATAAATGGAAATATGTCATTCGTTAAAAATAAAGTAACGAATTTAGGAACAACCAGTGCTTTGATAGGTAGTTGTGATGGTGTTTTTGTTGATATGGCAACAGCCATAGGGCAGTCAATTCGGACTGAAGTTGGAATGCCTTATGGTCAATTTTATGGTTATGTAACAGATGGTATTTTCCAAAATCAATCGGAGGTTGATGCTTATAAGAAAGATGGACATTTGATTCAACCAGAAGCAAAACCAGGAGATTTCAGATTTAAAGATTTGGATAATAATGGAGTAATAGATGAGAATGATAGAGAATTTATTGGAAATCCAATTCCTGATATTACGTATGGTTTGTCATTTGATGCAACATATAAGAATTTTGATTTAAGTATTTTATTTCAAGGTGTTGTAGGAAATGAGATTTATAATGCAGCAAAGTTTTATTATATGAGATTTGATGGTAAGCATAATGTTCGTGTTGAATATCTTGATAATTATTGGGCAGGAGAGAATACATCTAACACTCAGCCAATCCCTTCTTCTGATTTGACAAGGAATAATAATAATTTTAGAAATTCTGATTATTACGTTGAAAACGGATCGTATCTACGATTGAAAAATATTCAACTAGGTTATACTTTCTCTCCGAGATTTACAGAGCAATTCAAACCTTCTATTCGTGTGTATGTGGCTGCACAGAATTTGTTTACATTGACGCAGTATAGCGGATTTGATCCGGAAGTTGCTAGAAGTTATTCTGTTGATAGAGGACAATATCCTCAAGCTCAACAATATATGATCGGCGTTGTTGTCGGATTTTAAAAATGAATGATATGAAAAATTTTAAGATATTAATATTAGGACTATTGGTATTACAGAGTTCTTGTTCCGATTTTCTGGATAAGAAGCCATTGGTACAAACATCTGTTCAAACTTATTATTCTACAGATGAAGAAGTGAATTCTGCTTTAATGGGTATTTATTCCCGTTTGCAACGAGAAAATTTTCAGTTAGGACCGATGTTGATTATTGGAGATGACTGTTCTGACGATGCAGATATAGGAAATGAAAATAGTGAAGCGTTTTCATGGTTGGGACCGGTATCACAATCGTTACAGAAGTTTGATCATCTATCTACTAATTGGTTAAGCTCAGCATTATGGGGAGAGGCTTTTACTGGCATTTCTTGGACTAATCAGGCTATAGAGAGTATTTTAGCAAACCGAAATTTATTATCGGAGAAAAGTGATTTGTACTTGGGGGAAGCCTATTTTTTACGTGCTTTTTTCTACTTTTTTTTAACCCGCCAATATGGGAGGATGCCAATCGTTGATCATGTATTGTCTTATAATGAATTTTATTCTCCTCGTGCCTCTATAGAAGAAACGTGGGATTTTATTGTCCGAGATTTAAAGAAAGCTATAGAGCTCTTACCCAAGAAAAGTGAATATAGTGCAACTGATTTGGGAAGAGCCACTCAAGGCGCGGCTTATGCCATGTTAGGGAAAGCTTATATTTATCAAGGAAAATTTCAAGAAGCGTATGATGCTTTGATGAAAGTCGTTGAGTCTGGTGAATATTCATTAGAACCAGTTTATGCAGATATTTTCACATTGGAGCATGAAAATGGAATAGAGTCTGTTTTTGAAATTCAGCATATGACTAGTAATACAGGTTGGTCTGATGACAATGAGGGTTCTATTCTTTCTTTTTATGAACATGACGCAGATCCTGATGATCCTATCAAATGGCATAATGGCTGGTCTATGCATTGTTTAACTGAGGATTTAGTTAATAGTTATGAGAAAGGAGACCCACGTTTAAATGCAACAGTTATTTTTCCAGGGGAATTTTTTGATGGGCATATCAATTATAATAAAGCAAGTTCTACTGGTTATCAACCTAAGAAGTGGTATATTCCTTATGATCAACGTTCTCAGTCTGATCAAAGTGACTGTCCTAAAAACATAATTTTTTATCGTTATGCTGACGTTCTTTTGTATTTAGCTGAAGCAGCCAATGAAATAGGAAAAACGGCTGAAGCATTAGGTTTTCTGGAACAAGTTCGCCATAGAGCTAGATCAAATGCAACGGATGTGAATGTTTTACCTATAGTAACAGAAACGGATAAGAATAGATTGCGTGATTTGATTTGGCATGAAAGGCGTGTTGAATTAGCAGGTGAAGGACAACGCTTTTGGGATTTAGCTAGGCAGGGACGTTTAGGAAAGGTAATGAAGGCTTATTCACGAAAGTATAATTCAATTAAAGGACAGAACTTTATTGAAGGAAAAAATGAATTACTTCCAATACCTGACGATCAGATAATAGTCTCCAATGGAGCATTATCTCAGAATCCTAGATATTGATGTTTAACTATTTTACAATAAAATAAATACGTTTTAATTTTTATCAAAAACATGTATGTATAAGCAATGTAGTTGAAGTCGATACCAGCAGCATTATTTTATACTATTCTTTTATTTATATTCTTCACATTAAGTAATTAATACTAATAATCATGAAAACAGTTTTATTAATAATATGTATGGTCTTTATAGAACTAACTGTAAATGCTCAGAATACAACATATTTCGTATCTCCGTATGGTAATGATATTGCTTCCGGTTTATCTATTAAGGATGCGTGGAAAAGTTTGGATAAAGTAAATAGTGTAACGTTTCTTCCTGGTGATAAAATCTTGTTTGAATCAGGAGGCATTTGGAAAGGACAGTTAAAACTGAAAGGTTCAGGGATTGAAGGAAATCCTATTCTTCTTTCTAATTATGGGGGTAAGGACAGGCCGGTGATTTACACCGGAAAGGCTGAAGGTGCTGGAATTCGTCTATATAATCAGTCTTGGTGGATTGTAGAAAATATGGAGATCACCAGTGGAGCTGCTCCAGAACTAGGAATTGGTCGCCAAGGTATTGCAGCAATAGTTCGGGGAGCTGATCAACATGTAGAAAACATTATCATTCGTAATTGTTATATTCATGATATTTGGGGACAACTTGGGGGAAATACGGAATTTACGGGATATAATAGTTGTGCTATTGTTGTACAGATGCAGAATGAAAAAAATGATGGTTGCGATGATAACGGTCTGAATGCGACATTGGATAATGTTTTAATCGAAAATAATCACATTGAGCGTTGTGATAAGTGTGGTATTGTTGTCCGTGGATGTAAAAGGAACTTGAATATATCTCATAATTATATGGAAAATATAGGAGGAGATGGCATTTTGGCGAGTGGTTGCTATAAAGGAATGATCGAGCATAATGTGGCAAAGCGAACGTGTATGCGTTCCGGATATATGGATTTAAAAGGTGGAGAAACGTGGTGGCCTCATACTGCAGCAATATGGATTATGAATGCTCAAGAAACTGTTATGCAATACAATGAAGTGTATGATACAGGTCGACAGCCAGGGAACGGAGATGGGTTTGCTTTTGATTTTGATTATTACTGTAAACATTGTGTTTTACAGTATAATTATAGTCAGAATAATCATGGATTCCTTTTGTTTATGGGGCGAACTTTTGAAAATATAGCTCGTTATAACATTAGTGAAAATGATCAAACTCACTTGGTACAAATGCAGTGTGAGATAGGAGATCGGAATATGCTACATAATAATATTTTTTATATCGATTATGGGACAGTAGATATTGATTTTTTTTGTGGAAATGATGGTATGGTCAATAAAACGACGATAGGTGCTGCCTTTTGTAATAATATATTTTATGCAACTGGGCAGAGTTGTTTCAGAACGGTGTATTCAAAGGGGGAAACTTTAGGGCGAACCTTCGATGAATCTGTAAAAGTTGCACGAGGAATGCCTTATAAATTATTTTATAATAATTGTTATTTCGGTCTGTGGAAAAATGGTATCCCAAATGATCCGAACAAATTAATCGCTGATCCTTTGTTTATTGCACCGGGGACAGGTAAAGAAGGTTTTTCTTCTTTGACTGGATATCAGTTACAATCTGATTCTCCCTGTATTAATGCTGGCTTTTATATACCCTTGTCGGGGAAATATGACTTTTGGGGAAATCCCATAGAAGATGGATTATTGGATGTAGGAGTCTACGAGCAAATAGGAACGGGAGTTTTTGCAAATAAGATTAAAATGAAGGAGGATGCTGAAAAGTACAAAAAAGAATCTGATTCTGCTTGGTTAAGATGGAACTCCAATGGTAGTGAAAATTAAATTGTTTATTTGATTAAAAGTAATAGTATGAATGAAAATAGAAGGAATTTTATCAAACAGGCAGTAATAGGAACTGGACTTTTATTAGGGAATAGTGTGAAGGCAATAGACCTCGAGTCGGTGAAAACGATCAATGAATCTTTGCATACTTTTCACAAACAGAAATTTAATATGTGTGGTTACCGTGCTCCTAAATTAGAGACTGTTCGAATTGGTTTTATTGGTATAGGTAACCGAGGTATTTTCAATATGACACAAATGCTATATATAGAAGGTATTGAAGTTAAGGCTCTTTGTGATTTAAGGCAATTTCGCATTGATGAAGCCCAAAAGTTATTGTCGGATTTTAAAAATCCTGTCGCGTGCGAATATGGAGGTTCTCCTGACGCATGGAAGTCTGTCTGTGAACAATCTGATATAGATTTAATTATGATAGCAGTACCAAGAGGTCCTCTTCATGCAAAAATCAGTAATTACGCTATGTTGTGTGGAAAACATGTAGCCGTAGAAGTCCCAGCAATTGCAACCATTGATGAAGCTTGGCAATTAGTTGAAACATCGGAAAAAACAAAAAAACATTGTACGATGTTGGAAAATTGTTGTTATGATTTTTTTGAGTTGCTAACGTTGAATATGATTCGTCAAGGTTTATTGGGTACTATTATTCATGCAGATGCCGCTTATATTCATCATCAGAATAATTTTGTGAAAAATAGAGACGGAGATATGTGGCGTATAGAGGAAAGTCAACGTCATAATGGTAATTTATATCCAACACATGGATTAGGACCGATTTGTCAAGCAATGAATATAAACAGAGGAGATCGGATGACTCATATGGTTTCTATGTCTTCAAATGATTTTATGATGGCAGAAATGGCTACCGAATTTGCTCAGAAAAATCCTATTTATAAGTATTTAGCGACAGATACTTATCGGGGGAATATGAATACTTCTGTTATTCGTACAGAAAGAGGGCGAACTATTATGTTACAATATGATACAACAAGTCCTCGGGTTTACTCACGTATTTACATGGTAAGTGGGACAAAGGGAGCTGTACAAAAATATCCTTTTCCTGAGCGTATTTCTTTGGGTGATGACTGGGTGAGCGAAAAGGAAATGGAAAATTTAACAGAAAAATATATGCCAGAAATAGTCCGAAGGATAGGAAATATGGCTAAAAAGATTGGAGGACATGGTGGAATGGATTTTTTAATGAGTTGGCGTTTGATAGATTGTTTAAGAAATGGTTTGCCTATGGACATAGATGTTTATGATGCCGTAGCCTGGAGTTCTATTATCCCATTAAGCGAATGGTCCGTAAAACATGGCTCACAACCTGTGTTAATACCAGATTTTACTTGTGGTTCTTATCGATTAAATGAACCGTTTGTGTGAAATATTGTAAGCATTCAGCTAACCCTGTATCGCAAAGTTTTATAAGGGCGGTGTGCATTCTATGTTCTACGCAAGGAAAACCTGCATTTTTTTGCTGTTTTTCTTCACTAGAATGTTTATCTTCCCAAAATGTGCACTCCATAAAAACAGATGACGAAGTCCTAAATATCTGATTAATCATGGGGATGTGTCAAAAGTCAGACACATCCCCTTTTCCTGTTGCGAAGTATAAAAATCAAAGTCAGATATCTTTGTATTATCAAAGATAAAGGGCTCCCTTTGTGCCGTCGCCTGTTTTAAGAGATATCATATACAGAGGGAGTGACGGATAGACCAAAGAAGCCTTGACTATACACATGTAAAGCTTGGCTATTTGTAGTCCAGGCTTTTTTATACATTAGAGTCACAAACAACAAATAAAAACCAAAATGATCACTATGCTTAAAAAAAGGTGTCCGAAAATGGACAGCCTCATTAAGTAAAATTCATCTATCATTGCTTTTCATATTTATTGTGTATTCCTCTTTTGCACCGGAAATATTGATACTTATAGCAACCAGACGGTACGACATCGCCACGTTTGATCATACCGCTGGAAAACAGTGATATACAATCTGAATCAAAACAGATTGTGTATCACCAATTTCTTTTTTTGTGCCTTGTTAAACGTATAAGAAGTTCCTCCAACAGATTTTCCATCCCAATAAGCAATCAGCCTACAGGCGTGTGAAATCATGTAATCATTACGGTGGGCATAGCATTGGGCATAATAATATTCGGATAGAACTACCACTTTGTCGGCTTGGCGCAAAATATCAGCATACCTCTGTTTGTCCTCTTTGTTGAAATACACATCTTGCCCGACATAAGGAACAACCGCCACCAAAACCATATCGGGATATTGTTTCCTTTGTTCAAGTATGGTATGAGCAGCCATCATGTCAAATCCAACCGCACAACCGATATAGAAAAAACGGCTTCCATTCTCATAGCAGAAACGTACCTCTTCATTCAACGATACGGACAAAGCATATTTATTTGTTCGTATCGTTCTATGACCGGTAAAAGCAACGGACATCATTTTCATCCATTTATCATGTGCCTTTCTACATATATCCAACGAACCTGCCGAAGTTTCATACACCATTCCATTCACCTCATAACGATAAGTGAACCAAGTAGTATCTCCAAAGATACCCTTCTGCTTCTCTATATAAGTCTCTTTTTCTTTCATCTTATAACATACGGACAACTGTTTTACCTAAAAAGAAACCTCCCAAAACCTCACCTCCTATTTTTTCCAACTGACAAGCGAAACGAGCATACGAAAATCCTTTTGTTAAAATATCGTCAAATACCAAGATTTTCTTACCCCGAAAAAAGTCCTTGTCAAATTCTATCACTTGTACTTTATGAAGCGACTTGCTATCAAATTTCTCATGAATAGCCAAACGATCTCCACTGACACGTATATGTTCATACGCATTGATAGCACCTGAAAACTTACACACAGCCGAAGCAAACCCCTTATAACGAAGTTCATTCTTATCAGCAGAAGAAGCCGGGACACAAGCAAAAACAATATTCTTAACATCATCACCAAAAACTTGATGTAACTTATTCGCTATCATCCAAGCTACATTCAAATAAGATTTTCCATCCTTAAAACTCCATATCATCTTACGAATTTGCCATTCTCTTTCCGTTGCCTGCCGATATTGCATAGGAAGATATTCAAAGAAAGAAAACATCATCTTATGCCATTGTCTGTCTAAACTAGGATATTTACTCTGATGTGCCATAGTCTTTTATCTATTAAAATTAAACTTATGCTTCAGCTAGATTTAAAGACCTTTTTTTAAAAAACCTTTCCGGGATGGCCTTTTCTTTCTGCCGACTTTTTTTTGAGCTTTCATGCCCCATCTGAGTTTATGAGCCTTTTTTTACGGCACACTACAATAAGGAAGGAGGGATTGAGAAAAGTTTTGGACGACAAAAAATGTTGGGGACAGCGAAGCCGTCCGGCGTTATTTTTTTTCAGGACAAAGGGCGAAGGCCGGAACTCTTTCATATCCATCCTCCGAAATAAATTTGCCGTCCAAAAACAAAGGATCTCAGACGGGGATATGGAAAAAGCGCACGAGGGGAGGCAGAAAACCAAGGAAAAGGGCGGTACGGAAAGTAAAAACAAACCATACGGCTTGGCAGGCAAAGACGTATTCCTATCTCCCCGCCACCAAGTGGCAGGGGAGGGAACGGGTTAACAACGGACTGCCGAGACAAACGGTAAAAGGAAGGGGCTGCGATACGGAAGAAGGAGGTTGTTTCGGCAATGCCGAAGCTCCGGATGATGACTGTTGCAATCCCGCCCACGTTTGGAACTTCTCTTTTCGGGTTTACCCATAATCAGCCGCATGGCGGATGACTACGGGCAAACCGGGAATGAGAACAGTCATTCCGCTGAATGGGAGGGTGGGAAAAATCTGCGTGAACGCAAAAACGCTCTCGGATATATAGCAAAAAAAGCGGCCCAGTGCCGCTTCAATCATTTGCTTGCTTTTTTCTTTTTAGATGCAGCCTTCTTCTTAGGCCGATCCGGTTTTTCTTCTTCTTTTTCCGGAGCCGGATAAAACTTGGTGGCTACCATAACGATGCGGTTACGCTTCTCCCCACTTTTAGAATCCGTCCACTCTTCCGGCTTAAAGTAACCTTCAACGGTTATCAGCTCACCTTTTTTCAATACATCGAAGGAATCCAGCGCTTCATTCTTTCTCCAGGCTTCAATCCCCATGAAAGCAGAAACATAAGAGGTTTCTTCACCTGTCTTGTCTGCACGGCTGACTGCGATAGAAAAGCGTGCTACGCTTGCTGTTTCAAAACTACGGATTTCTACATCCTTACCGATAAAACCTGTTACTGCGAATGAATTTTCAATCTTTTTCATATCTCTGATTTTTTAGAAGTTAATTAATCAATTTTACAGTGCAAAAACTGATTGTTGACTTGGGGGTACACCATGAAAAAAGGGATAAATACGCTTTTTTATACAGCAAAAAAGGAAGATTCATCCCTTTTTTATTGGTTAAGATGGCAACAAATAATTGGGGTTAAATACACTTTTTGTGCAAGGCAGAAAAAGGAAGATTTCAGCCAAATAACGACGTGATATTTGTGAATCGTCCCCTTATCCCTATCAGCGGGGTTAGCAACAATCTATATTCGCAACGGAAAATGATTTGACTTCACTAAAAAATGATATGAAAAAGACAAAACTTGAAAATCAGCAACAGGTTTGGAAAGGATGCAAAAAACAATCGGTTAGACAGCAAGCATGGCACATTCCGAAAATATAGTCAGCCACCTATTGATACATCGGAAGAAACATCTGCAATTCCTTTAAAAAAAATGAAGCCTAAAAATGAAGCATACCATATTCCATATATTAGAAAAAAGTGACTGTGCGATAAAATAGGCTACACCGGAAAAAACGGGAAAACGGATTCTGTGGGAAGAACACAACCATACAAATACGGCCACCACACCTTTTCTGGAAAAAAGAAGATTATACGACCGGAAAAATAACAAGGCACCAGTCGGAGAAAAGCAAGCGATTGAAGCGCACTGCCGCTTTGAGAGCGAAATATCCGAATACCTATCTACAGCCCTAAAAGGCTGGGACGTATGGGTAAGCAACAGAAAGAACACATTATCCTACAAGATGATGCGTGAACGAACCGGATGCCTGATTCAGCAGCCAACGAACGGCTGTGAGGGCTAACAAGAATCAGACATACCTTAGCTGGGTGGTGGGAGTAAGGGAACTTCGTGTACGCTATCGCAAAACAGCCCGAAGGAGCTACCTTGATATAGGGTGGCGGGTGGGAAAAAGATGCCCCTTCAGAAAGATAAGATTCAACCAGATAACCCCAGTCAGTTCTGTTCAAGATTACAACTTACAGTTCTTCGACTCCAACAAGTTCAAATCATCGATGACCAATCCATCCAACACATGTTGGATCTTATCAGATATAGCCTTGTCTATGCCATACTTGGCGCATAATGATTGAAAGCGACTTACAGCATGAACACCTGTAATATCTTCTTTTCGGGTTCCTCTACAAAATCCTCGGCAAAGTTAACGAAATCACGGGTGGTCAAGGCTGACCTTTTACCCATCACGCCCATCGAATGAATGTGTGCAGAAGAATTTTCCCATGCATTTGCCGTGAACATCACATCGTATGCGGGTGACAAACGCCATGCTCCTGTCTTGTCCATGATAAATGAAATATTCTTATTATGGTCATCAGATATACCTGCGACATAATTAAATACCATCCTGATAAATATCTGGTCTTTGTCTTCCTGAGGAAGTCTCAGGGTATCCGCTATCCAACAGGGCTTCATATAATCATCCGCTCCCGGCATAATGGCCGCAAGAGTCTGGCTAAAAATCTTTTCTCCATTCTTATGATCAAACCTTTCCGTCACGAAATGATTTCTCCCATCAATCTCTTTCAGGAAACATGGCATCATGTTAATCCCTGCCGCTGCTGCCATTTCGCTGTATATCATTTCTATCTCTGTGGTAGGAGAGTCGTCAGGCTCTTTGAATTTTATGATATACTGCTTGAAATTTTCGGGTAAATCCACCTGACCGGAACGGAACTATTAAAAGTTTTGAGTATGGAAAGAAGCCGAAATCTTGACATCAAAAACAAAAGGAATTATTGACCAAAGCCAGGCTATGATTAGTAAGGCTTTTTGTACGGGTGGTATTTATACCGCCCGTTTTTGTTGCTCCCATCCCTCGAAAAAATTGCACTTCTAAGTTGAATCTTCAATAAAATGTAGATTTGCATTTCCATTTGAATTTTAGTTATTTGATACCCCAACCATGAACAACAAACAGACAACTGTTTTTTTGAGACAGCAGAATGTTTCTGTTTTATTAAAATAAAAAGGAAACAAACTTTTGAAGTAATACTTACGGAAAAAATAGATTTTATAATGTTTCTTTTTCGTACATTTGCAGCAACATAATAAAAGCGAAACATAATAATGGAGAAGCAAGGAGAAATCATACTATACCAACCGGATGAAGCTGTAAGGTTGGAAGTACGTTTAGAAGATGAAACCGTTTGGCTCACACAAGCGCAGATAGCAGAACTTTTTCAACGTGACAGAACCGTTATAACCAAACATATAAATAACGTTTTTAAGGAAAAGGAATTGGAAGAGAAAAGCAATGTGCATTTTTTGCACATTGCTAATTCCGATAAGCCTGTCAAGTTCTTTAGTCTAGACGTAATAATTTCAGTTGGATACAGAGTTAAAAGCGTAAGAGGTACGCAATTCAGGCAATGGGCAAATAAAATTTTAAAAGAATATTTATTGAAAGGCTATTCTATAAACCAACGGCTCAATGACATGGAATATAGAATGAACAATAAATTCTTCCAAATAGAGAAAACCATTGCTGAACATGATGCAAAGATAGACTTCTTTGTGCGCACCTCATTGCCTCCGGTGGAAGGTATCTTCTTTGACGGTCAGATATTCGATGCGTATAAGTTTGCTACAGATTTAATAAAGTCTGCCAAATGCTCACTTATACTTATCGACAACTATGTAGATGAATCCGTGTTACTCATGTTGAGCAAACGAAACATCGGTGTTTCAGCCACCATTTACACCCAGCGCATCACGCAGCAACTCCAACTCGATCTTGACAGGCATAACAGCCAGTACCCGCCTATCGACATCAGGACGTACCGAGACAGTCACGACCGCTTCTTAATCATTGATAATACGGAAGTATATCATATTGGGGCATCGCTAAAGGATTTGGGCAAGAAAATGTTTGCCTTCTCCAAACTGGAACTTCCTGTCCATACAATAATTGATGTATTATGAAATAAGCTAATCACCCATGCGAGAAACGGAAGAGAATATAAAATTCAAGATGGAAATTGACGTATTGGTTCCCATTCCACGTACTGTCACCCGTGATTTCACCAGTTTGAAGCACCTGCGTCAATGGCAGAAACGGAATGACATTGACGGTTCTCTTTACTGCTTTGCACACCGGGAATACCTGCTCAACGAAAAGGGAGAATGGGAACAATTTACCGTTATCGGCAAACAGGTAGTAACTATCGGAGAATTGGAAAGACTTCTTTTGGCTATGAAGCAAAAGGGGTTCAACCAATACAGCCGTGAGGAATATGAAGAATTAATGTCTTCATGTTTGAAAAAGTGAAGAATTAAAACCTTCATTAAACAACTAAATACGAAACAGGATGAAAATAGGATATGCCCGTGTTTCCACCAAGGAACAACATCTGGATATGCAACTGGAAGCGTTGAAGGCTGCCGGATGTGAGAAGATCTTCTCTGAGAAAATGACCGGACGTCAACAAAACCGCCCGGAACTGGATGCCTGCCTGAACTTTCTCCGGGAAGGCGACACGCTTGTCGTATATAAGCTGGACCGGCTTGGCCGTTCGCTGAAGAATATCCTTACGCTATTGGAAGATTTCAAGAATAGGGGCATCCAATTCACCTCACTGCAAGACAACATCAGTACGGAAGGCGCAATCGGCCAACTGATGAACAACATTCTCGGTGCTTTCGCCCAATTTGAGCGTGACCTTATTTATGAGAGAACCCAAGAAGGCAGAAGAATCGCCAAGGAAAAAGGTGTCAAATTCGGCAGAAAGACACTTATCAACAAAAACAACATCGCCAAGCAGAAAAGCTGCATCCAGCTCTATGAATCCGGAACACCGGTAAGGGAGATACAGAAAATATTAAATATAGGCAGTAGCGGAACAGTGTATCGTCTGCTGCGAAGGAATGGTATTACACTAAAATCTGAGAACAGAAATACGAAATAAATCTCTTCTCCCATCCTTCACCTTCAAAGATGATTCTCAAAGATCATCTGCCCCCACCTCTTAACAAGGTTATAGGAAAGTTCCCGTGAAGGGGACCGATTTTTTAATTCAATTTAATACAAGAACTCCATGCACTCCTGTACCGCTTTTTCCAGTGCTTCTTCCAAACAACAGTCGCAATATCTGTGAAGCCTAGATATTTGGGATCTATTGCAAGGTCAATATCTTCTGAAAACCGTTCTATCAGTCCCCATCCTTTGCTAAGGCTTGTCCCGCCTTTGAATACAAAAGCTGTAGCATACGGCAAAGAAAATATAGCACGTAATACCATACTGACCCAATAGTCCTTCTCTACGGCATTGTCCACGATCCCTTTATTTTCGGCGACATTAGCCAAAATGGTGAGCTGTTCTTCTTTTGTAAGCTTAGTGAAATTCATAATGCAAGTCTTTGTTTAATCCATTGCGGAGCAATGCTGTAATCGTATCTGATTTCATCAGGACTGCCATATTTTTCAATAGCTTGTTTTATGATGACAACCTGTTCATCGGTTACTCCATCTTTTCCTAATTCTTTCATAGCAGCGACTATTAGTGGGAACAAGTCCGTCTTATAAGCAAAATTGCGAGGCACACTGCGTTTGAATATGATTTTACGGTTCCCGATAGTAAGTTCCCTTGCAGCGGCATCTGTCAAATAGACTGCATTCATCGTAACCTGTGTGGAAAGTCCTAATTTGTTCAATGCAGTCAATCCGCTGGGAATAATGCGTGCCTTATCCTTTTCAGCAACAGCATAAGCGATTTCCTCTATAGAAGGTCGAAGTATTCCGAACTTATTTCGTGACGGATATAAATATATGCCTTGCGAGAGGCGTATAAGAACACCTCCCTTTTCTAATCTGGAAAGGGCACGAGTAACCAACCCGTCATTATTTAGATAGGCAAAATCCTGAACCATATAGAGTTTGTTTGGTCCATTGCTTTCAATCGTATTGCGTATCTCTTTTGTTAGTATTACTCCCATGATCATTAATAATCTGAGTGCAAAGGTACAATATTCCCTCCAGCCAGCAATAAAATGTCCGAAAATCTTAAAGAAAATCGGACTTTGAGAAATGTTTTGCGGTTTGATACCTCAATCCTAAATATATTAAGTCAAGTCTAGAAAAGATAATCCATCATGAGGTGGTTTCAACCGTACACGTCGTAGGAAATCAATACCTACACCTCGAAATGAAAAGTTTTTTATTAGGCAGTGTGGCAAAATAGCGATAAAAGCAGATTGTGGCAGTTTGTGATTACTTTGGGGAACCAACAAGAAACGGGAACTTAGTGGTATCAAATCAGAAAATAAACAATAACTAATTGTTATATATCAGACAGATACAAGCTCTATTTCGGTTCAAGCGTGGAACTGCAAATGCCACGTCTTAGTTTGGAGGTCGTAGGAAAAACCTGTAGTACTGCTATGAGTATAGCAGCCCACGCTATAGCGTGAGAAACCACTATGCTACCCTTGTACTACTATTTGAAAATTTCCTACGTTAAATATATATTACTTTTATCACCTATAATTCAATATTCACGTGTATTTTCCCGAAAGTCTTTTGTTCGTCACGTACCCGGTTTAATTCGCTTTTCTCCGGTTAGGCTGTGTGATCCGGTGGGATGCAACCTACCGGTAATATCATTTTGCAATGACCGTCGAGCTATTTTTCTTTATTCATGGTGGATACCGTTATCATTTTGTTACAACTTAGAAATATCCTCTATAATCTTAAAATAAATTTACCATATTTATCCTCTAACACACAACAAAGATTCCATTTTATTCACCGTTTAATATAAATACAATGAAAAGATCTGTAAAATTAGCTGTTCTCTCTTTTTTGTTATCCATTGGCATCTTGTCCGTTCACGCAGAGATAAAACTACCAGCCATATTCAATCATAGTATGGTACTCCAGCAACAAGCAGACGCAGCCTTATGGGGATGGTCTAAACCGAATACGTAAGCTAATGTAGCGAATCTGTTGTTATAGCACATATCATCCAAATTCTATAGTCTTTTGTGCCAGAAGAATGACTTTACCTTCGCTTTCCCCTATTTTGAAATTATAATATCTATTGGATACCGTTCGCCATCACTATGTACGTGTACAAATTGAAAATCCCCATAGCTTTCACTGAGTTGATTTTTACGTCCCCCTTATTATATGATGGTTTTGTGAATTGTACGTAGGTTGCTCTTTATAACACACGAGGGTGTGCAAAACTAAAATGGCCTCTCCAAAAAGTTACAGATCGTAATTACAAGATCTAAAAGGGTCGTATCAAGCTCTGTTTTGAGTAATTATACGACTCTTCTTGATGTTCAAGTTTCAAATAAAAAGCTCATCTGGGCTAAAATTGAGTTTTGACACGCCCTCTTTAATAGATATGGATGCAAAATTTACTATGTTTGTATATGATTTATGAATTAATTTCCGATTTTTGCAACAAATAAGAGGGTAAAAAATATTTTCATAAAACTTGTAAGAGCGATTTACCATGAGGATAGTCGCTCTTTTCTCTAAAAGTGAAATATTTACCTATATTTGTAATATGATTTTTTAGATTAAGACTTTAGTTAGATAAAGCGACTTTTCCCGTGAGGGTAGGGTCGCTTTTTTTAGTCGGTAGCTGGGCTATCCAGCGTAGGAACATGAGGGATCGGAATACAAATCAAAACTTACTGTCGTTTGACAATATATTTATCCATCATTTTGTCGAAAGCATCCTCAAACTCCTTCCAATTTTCCGGATGGACGAACCCCAGCCATACGGTACCTCCTATATTCCCTCGGTTTCGTACCCACGCCGCATGTTCGGTACCTTCCTCATTTTTTGTTTGTATAAGCTCCACACCCCCGAATCCTTCCAGATATTGGAAGAGAGGGCGTTTGTTTCTATCCTTCATAACCGTTCTATTCTATTTTACACAAACTTCATCCACAAATAAAAATGCGGGATTGCCGGGCCACATATGCCAGGCTGGCAATTTCGGTGTAACTCTAGCAATGATCCGTACATAACGGGTTTCCACCACAGAGAAAGAAAGCGTATGCGGGTAAATACCGTCTTTATCTTCCTTGTCTAAAACCGGATAAGAGGCTGAAGCAAGTTTTCGGTACTCTTTTCCATCTTCAGAACACCATACTTCCAGCCCGGTGGCATCCATTACGGCTGCTCCTTTTGAGACGTTGACAGTCAGCGATACCGAAGAGACAGGTGTCGACTTTTGTAGGTCGATGGTCAGATCCATATCTTTCAGGAAGCCGAGCCAGCGGCCGGTGTTATAGTTCTGATTACCCTGTAATCCGTCAGTCAGCGTGCTTACCCCGTTGAAAGTATAGTTCTCATGTGGTGCATTGGCCAGCCAGGAAGGTTTGAAAGTTGCTTTGTTTACATGGATATGTTCCTCAAATACACTACTGGTATCCTCAGTCGTAACAATAACGGCTTTCAGTTTGGTGTCTTCCCGTATTATCAATGGTTCCGTATAGATCAGGGAAGCTGTATTCGGTTGACTTCCGTCTGTCGTATAGTAGATCGGGCGGTTACCGATAGTGGAAAGGGAAATCTCAAGCGCATCTTGCAACGTGTCTGTCCGGAAGTTCTCGGTTATTTGAAAAACATGTTCCGAATAAGTATAATGAGATTTGTCATATACAGTTATCAAACGATACAAACGATCCATAAAAGCGTCGAAATCGTGTTGTTCAGGATCAGCCCAGCCTAATTCGCTTAACGCGGCCAGACGTGGAAGGATTAGGTACTCAGCCCGTTCCGGGGTATCAATTCGCTCCGACCATAGACAGGCCTGTACACCGATGATATGCTTGGCGGCAGCTTCCGATAATGTATCCGGACAGATTTTGAAATCATAGACACGGCGAACCCCCCGGTTACCACCCAGTTCCAATAACTGGCGGCCACTGAAATAAGTGATACCCGCTGGAGTCATAATGACATCATGTTGCATTTCAGCCGCTTTGATACCATTTTCCGTACCTCTCCATGACATGACGGTCGCATTGGGAGCCAACCCTCCTTCCAATATTTCATCCCAGCCGATAATCTGACGTCCTTTGCTGTTGACGAACCTCTCCACTTCTGTCATAAAATAACTCTGGAGTTTGTCTTCCGCTTTATGTTCTTTCGTATCTTTCCATCCGTTATTGTGGATCAATGCCTGGCATTTCGGGCATTGTTGCCAGCGGTCACGTGGACATTCGTCGCCTCCTACATGAATGTAATGGGAAGAGAAAAGCTCAATAATTTCCGATAACACATCTTTCGCAAAACGAAGCGATTGCTCATTGCCGACACATAATACCTCCTTATGGACACCATACGTAGTAGCCACTTCGTAGGGGCCTCCTGTGCATCCTAGATCCGGATAGGCAGCAAGCGCGGAGGTGATGTGTCCCGGCAGATCGATCTCAGGAATAACGGTGATATAACGTTCTGCCGCATATTCGATGATGTCCTTTACTTCCTCCTGCGTATAAAAACCACCGTATGGTTTTCCGTCGAATTTCCCGGGACCGTCATTCAGTAACGACTCTTTCCGTTTGGAGCCAATTTCGGTCAACTTCGGGTATTTTTTAATTTCGATACGCCACCCCTGGTCATCAGTCAGGTGCCAATGGAAGGTATTCAGGTTATGGAGAGCAATAATATCAATGTATTTCTTGATGAAATCAGTCGAGAAGAAATGGCGGCCTACGTCGAGATGCATTCCCCGGTAGCGGTATTCCGGCTCGTCTAGAATCTGTACGGCCGGAAAACTTATCTCCTTTTGTCCCGTCACGGGGAGTGATTTTCGAAGTGTCTGTATACCATAAAATATACCGGCTTCCGAACTCCCCGTGATGGTAATGTCTCTCTTGCCGACTTTTAGCCGGTAGCCTTCCGGTGAAGATGCGGCAGTACGATCTAATACGAGGCGAATGCTATTGGAAGAACCCGTATCTGCTGTTACTTCTGTTTCGATGCCTGTCATTTCGCGGATATATCCGGAAAGAAAAACCGCCGTTTGTCTCAGCTTCTCGTTTCCTTCCGGATATCCGATATGGGTGGATGTGCTCAATATAAAAGGGGCCTCTTTAGCTGGAGTGATCGACTTCGGCAGAGGTACTACCTCATAGTTGCATGTCGCGGTGGCTTCTTTTTTATTGCAGGAAAGTATCCCGGCGCAAAGCAGTATTGCTGTTATATAGAATAATAGTTCTCTGTTCATAATTGGATCACGGATTTTTTAATATACACTTACTTCATCCATAAAAAACCAGGCAGGATAACCTACGCCATAATGCCAGTCTGGGCATAATCCGATCCCTTTGACCTCAACTTTGATGTACCTGGCCTTGACAGGGCTATCCGACTCCGCTTTTCCTTCGACAAATTTAACCTGCAGGTCCCGGTCTTCAGCAAATGTAAACGAGCCGAAAGGTTTGTATGTCGTATTGTCCGAGGATATAGAATAGCTGACACTATGAGGCAATAAAACCCAGCCACCTAGTTGGTGGAGGAAATCCGCTTCTATCCGGGTGAAACTTTTCTCTTCGCCCAAGTCTAGAATGAAAGCACCGTCCGTCCCGTTCCATCCTACCCAGCTTTCTACATATGTTGTTCCTCCGAACAGTTCGTCGGTCAGAGCTGTTTCGCCCAATGTTTTATAACGTTCCTGAGGCGGGATGATCCAGGTGAGGGAGGCGCCGGAGGCCTTGCTTCGCTCGTTTTGCGGCAAGAATCGTTTCTTGTACAATTCACAATATTCGCCGGGTGCGTTTTTACGTTCATTCAATGACGTGACGCCGAACTGACGGGTACGCCGGTCGAATAGCCCGAGTAATTCCCTGATCTTCGTTTTATCTGTACCGACCTGTGTACGGGCGATCTCGAGTTCCGAATATTGCAGCGGGAGGCGGGATAATTGTACGCGGCGCAACAGTACGGTATCTCCAGCGACGGCTTCCTCTGCCAGGTCGAACAGTTCGTCGTATGTTTTCAGCAAAACGGGGTTCAACATACCATTTTTATGGGATATCGGAGAATCGTATATCCATAACGGTTGTCCGCCGGCCAGCAGCGCGCCTTGCATGATCTTCTGGTATTGATACAGGTAAGGGGCGGCCGCTCCGTAATAACCATTCATGAAGGTACGCATCAGGGAGTCGGCGTTCTGGTATGGGTCCCACATTAATTTTCCGATCATGTAAGCCCGCATCTCAGAGAAATCCCCGCCCCGGATACCATTTACCTGCGAAAAGTGCATTGTCACATGATTTTTCTTGAATAGTTGGATATTCTTTTGCAGGATATGGAAGTTGGGGAATGGTGAGACGATATTATCGAAATTGATCCCATAATCCCATACAAATATATTGTCGGATATCTTCGACCATCCTTCCAGCGCTTTTACGAAATCACGGCCGGAGGCATTATCGGTTAACGGAACCTCACGTTTACAATCTATGTCACACAACATGATGTTGACGTTGGATAACGGTTTCACATGCTTGGGCGGCTGCATGGAATACAGATAAGCCAATGTGGAAAATTCTTTATCAGGGAAACGTTCGGCCAGTTTATTCAGGAACCGGATCAGGTTGCCGGAAGGTGAACCTTCGTACTCGTCTACTTCTTTACAAGCCGGACAGGAACAATTCGTATTGTTACCGTCGTTCTGACTGACCGAAATCATTTTCATGTCCGGGTGAGCCTTAAAGATCGAATCTAGCTGGCGTACGGCCGCGTCGAATACTTTAGGGTTGGTCAGACACCACTGGCTGTTGTGTCCCGGACGATGCTCGCCGTTGATGAATGAGTAATATTCGGGATGTTCCTTGCCAAACCGGTCGGACGGCAGAATACGGTTGAACGTGTGTACCCACATGTTTTCGATAAACATGTCTTTTGGTTCTTCCAAGCGGAACCATAGCTTATAGACCGGGTCGTCGTTGTTATAGCTGTAAGTTTGGCGATAACGGAATGCCGGTGTTTCTTCCCTGTGGATAGCGGGAAGTGTGATTGTCTGCATCGGAGTCAACGTATAGGCCTCTTTTGCAAAATAGGACACGCCCATGTATTGTTCCAATAAGGAAACTACACCATAGATGGCGCCTTTATCGCCTCCGCTGGATATTTGTAGTTGTTCGTTTGCTGTCGTTTTCAGCAAAAAACCGTCTTCTCCGGCTGAGGCTTGTTTTCCTCCAATCAGAATGTCCCCGCTTCTAGCCTTTGTATCGGCAACGATCGGAAGCGTAGCCTGGCTGATCCGTTTGACAAAGTCTTGCAGCAAGGTGGCTGCTTGCTCGTTCACTTCATTCTTCTCAACTAATACGATTCGTGAAGTGGCTTTACCATCTTTCACAAGGGTTATCTGTGCTGATACCCTGGAGGAAAGCGCAAACAGCAACATCAGCATACCCATGCATTGAATCAATTGTTTCATGGTAATTGTTTTTATTTAATGGTTTGTTTCTAAAGTCATTGGATGATTTATTGTCAGTGTTGTCTTTAACCGGATATCTTTACAAGAGCGCCCGATCATCAGACGGAATTCACCCGGTTCGATCACGCGGTTCAACTCTTTATCCAGCATGGACAGGTCTTTCTCGTTTACAGTGAAGTGCAACTCTTTTGTTTCTTTCGGTGCCAATGATACAGGCTGGAAATGGATCAGCCGCATAATTGGTTGGGTTACGGAAGCGACCTGGTCGCGCAAATAGAGTTGTACGACTTCATTGGCTGCGTATTTCCCCGTATTTTTCACCGAAAAAGTAACATGGAAAGCTGTGCCATGTACTGCTTTCGTCACTTTTAGTCCAGAATAATCAAATTCGGAATAGCTCAATCCGTGACCGAAAGGAAAAAGCGGTTCACCGGTCAGGTTGAGGTAATCGTCGCTCCGCCCGGTCGGTTTATGACTGTAATTGAGTGGTAGCTGGGCTTCGTGGATCGGGTAAGTGATCGGCAGTTTGCCTGAGGGGTTATAATCGCCGAATAAAACATCGGCAACCGCATTGCCCCCTTCCACTCCCGGATACCAGGCATTCAGTACGGCCGGAACTTGATCCTGCCATTCAGACATGACCACGGCACTTCCACCGATCAAAACAACAACAGTGGTTTTTCCTGTTGCTGCGACTCTACGGATTAACTCTTCCTGTCGGCCAGGCAATGCCAGATAGCCTCTGTCACGGAATTCTCCCTCTTCAATACCCACGACAACGATGGCGATCTCGGATTCACGGGCAGCTTGTACGGCTTGTTCGATGGACTGGTCTTCATTTTTTGTATCCACGTCCCAAACAAACCGGATACGTGCGTTTTTTGTATTCTCATAAAACCTGATACGAATGTCATATTCTTTTCCTTTTTCAAAGGTAAAAGGAACTAATGTGTGACCGAAAGAGGTTTTATATGGTTTGTCTACTAGCACTTTTCCATCAACGGTCAGCTGGTAACCGTCATTTCCCTCCAGCCCGAGCTGATATGTTCCGGAGACGGGAGATTTTAATTTCCCGTTCCATTCGACAGAAAACCAATCGACAGCCAGGCAAGAATCCGGGGCAAACAATGTCCATGAGAATTGTATGCGTTTGTCAATCCGTTTCAAATCGGGGACTCCTTCATAGGAGATATTATTGAAATAGCGCCCTTCCAGTCCCGACAGTCCGTCTGATGTGGATAAATAATCGGTTGGGACGGTCAGATATTCCGGATTGATTCGTTTACATCCCTCTTCGTAACGGATGATAGCTCGATCGCCCAGTTTATTTTTCAATCCATCAAGAATGCTGACTTTGTCAACGCCCGGTCCGCTGTACCCTCCTAAACGGGCTTGAGCGGCATCTTGTCCGATAAGGGCGATACGTTTTACTTGTTTGGATAACGGCAAAACCCGATTTTCATTTTTCAATAACACGATTGATCTGCGAGCTGCTTCGAGAGCCAGTTTCCGGTGTGCGGAGCAGGCATTCCACTTCTCCGCCTCATTTTCGTCAATGTAGGGATGCTCGAACAGACCTAGGCGGAATTTCGCTTTTAATACTTGTCCTACAGCCCTGTCCAGCGCTTCTTCCTTAACTAAACCATCTAGGCAAGCCTGTAAGAATGGTCGGTGTTCATCGTATGTTGTCTGGAAGATGACATCCAGACCTCCATTGATTGCATCAGCTCCTGCTTCCGAGAAGTTATTGACGGTGTGATGCAACTTGTGGATGATACCGACAGCATCTGCATCCGCAATCGTAAATCCGTCGAATCCCCATTCGTTCCGGAGTTTGTCGATCAATAACCAGGGATTGGCTGTACAAGGAGTTCCGTCTAACATATTATATGCAGTCATTACAGACTGCGACTGTCCTTTTTGGAAGCAAGCCTTGAAAGGAACCAGATGCGTCTCTTCCAAAAATCGTTCCGTGAAATGGATCGGATTACTGTCTCGCCCTCCATCTCCGGAATTGGCGGCAAAGTGTTTAGGGGTGGTTATCACTCCCATTTCTTCAAAACTTCTTACAAAGTTGACACCCATGCATGCCGAAAGATATGGATCTTCTCCATAGGTCTCTTCCGTACGTCCCCAACGCACATCTGTTGCGAGATTAACCACGGGCGATAGTATTTGTCGGATACCACGTGTTTTCGTTTCCATGGCGATAGCATGGGAGACTTGGCGTACTAAGGCCGTATCGAATGTGGCGGCCAATGCGATGGATTGGGGGAACGCCGTGGCACCACCACGAATCAATCCGTGTAAAGCCTCGTCGAATGCAATAATCGGTATGCCCAGTCGGGTTTCTTCTACGAAGTAACGTTGGATCTCATTGATTTTTTTAGCCATCTCTTTTGCTGTTAATTTCGGGTTGTATTGCAGCAATTGTTTGAGTTCCGGATTACTGGTTCCTATGGTTGAAACCTGGAATCCGAAGATACCGTGGGAAAAGCGGTCTTTCCCTTTATCCAGATCACCAGGCATCATATATGTTTGCCAGAACTTCTCTTCGATCGTCATTCTCCCTAATAAATCCTTCACTCGTTCGTCAACCGGAAGTGCCGGATTCTTGTAAGGAGGTATTTCCTTGACCGAAGTGAAAGAACAAAGGATAATAATTGGAAATAATAGTAAATTAGTAGGTTTCATGACATTAATTATACTTATTGTACCGAGTACATATTGTTTATCGCGTGCAAAATTCAAAAAAATCAGGTATAAAAGCAAACGATCGAGAGAGAAATATATTAATAAACAGGGTATGACTGTTATGTTCGATTGTTTCGCTATCTTTTTGACAAGCACTTTTAACAAATGAATCATAATAGTTTGTTAAATAATTAGAAGTCATTTTGAAATGAATAAAATAACCTTATATTTCAATATAAAAATAATAAGTATCAGCAAACTAAAAAATATGATGGTTAGAGTTTACAGTATCAATCAAGTTACCAATGGAGAATAGCACCAATGGTTATTGAATAACTTGAATATAAGTTCCTGCGCCTCGTTAAGATCCTTACAGACAGAGAGTGCCAAGGAGCGCTTGGGATTGGGTTGCGGACAAATTCGGTTGGGTTGTTGAAGCCGTACTCTGGCTAAATGAGCGCCCAAACGAATTCCTTGTCTTACCTAAGAGATGGATTGTTGAAAGATCGTTCTCTTGTTGAGGAACTCCAGAAGATTAACTATTGATTATAAATATCTGTGTGAGATGGCTGAAGTTATGTATCAACTAGCATTCATACAGATTATGCTTAAAAATATTTCTAAGGATTTCAATCTTAAATCAGACACAAGAGTATGGTAAATAGTGACCTGTGCCAAATAAATCGGCCTTATTTTGGTAGAGAGATTGCCTTTCATTTAGAGCGGGACCATGCATACTTGAGGTTGTTTTGGTCTCTGGATGAAACTTGTCCCAGCGGAACTAATGTACCATTCATGGTCTATTGCATAAATGCGATATAAAGATACAACTTTTTCGTAAACTATACTTAAATTTATGGTGCTTTTTTAGAAAAAACAACACATTTGTCACAAATTACCTTTTGAAACCAAGAAAATCAAATCTTAAACGTATCTAAAACACGTTAGTTCCGCTGGAACCATGTTCATATTGTGATATAACATTACAGGAATAAATGTAATCAATCTAAACTTAAACTTAATTTTAAAACAAAAGCAAGATGACAAAGAATGAATCTAAGCTATTATCCCTTCAATGGATAGCTAAAACCTCGGCGTTCTGTTTGTTGCTTTCCGCTTTTTCTGTAAACGCGGCGATGGCCGTTCCTGCTTCCGTAGGCACGGTTGATGAGGTGATGGGCGTACAGCAGGACAAGAAGGTGACAGGTACGGTCGTAGACGAAGCGGGTATTCCCGTAATCGGTGCGAACGTGATCCAAAAAGGTACGACAAACGGCGTGATTACGGATCTAGACGGAAACTTTTCTTTGGAGATTCCCAATGGGGCGGTAATCGAGATCAGTTATATCGGTTATGCGACACAGGAGATCACGGCGAGCGGGCAGACGGGCTTGCAAGTGAAACTGACGGAGGACACGCAGAAGATCGATGAGGTGGTAGTCACCGCATTGGGTATAAAACGCCAAAGCCGCTCGTTGGGTTACTCCACGACGCAAGTGGGTGGCGAGGACTTTACGATGGCCCGTGACCCGAACCTAGGTAACGCCCTTTCCGGTAAGGTGGCCGGTGTTAGCGTAGGCGGTAACTCGACCGGTACGGGTGGTTCCTCCCGTGTGATCATCCGCGGAAACGCCTCCCTGACAGGTAATAATATGCCGCTATACGTGGTGGATGGCGTGCCCTTCAGTAACCAGAACTTAGGATCGGCCGGCACATGGGGCGGTATAGATATGGGTGATGGATTGAGTAACATCAACCCGGACGATATCGAGAGCATACAGGTGTTAAAAGGTGCCGCCGCATCCGCATTGTACGGATACCGCGGTGGTAACGGTGCGATCTTGATCACGACCAAGTCCGGAAAGAAAGGTAAGCCTGTGAACATCGAGTTCAACAACAACTTGACTTTTAACATGATCTACGACTACCGAGACTTTCAAAATGTGTTCGGGCAGGGTGATTATGGCGTACGTCCTACCTCCGTAGCGGGAGCTGAGACCACGCAGACTAGTAGCTGGGGAGACGTTTTAGGTGGTACGGCGACCAACTTCCTGGGAAATGAGGTGCCTTACGAGTATATCGACAATTGGCCGAATTTCTACCGCACGGGTATCAACAACTCAACTTCCGCCTCGCTCAGCGGCGCGGGAGACAAGATCACCTACCGCTTCGGCGTATCCAACGTAGCAGAGAAGGGACAGTTACCGAACTCTAGTAACAGCCAGCAAGGTATCAATATGAATACGACGTATGATATCTTGAAGAACCTGCACTTGATCGTAAACGCCAACTATGTGTTTGAGAAGTCGAAAGGCCGTTCGAACCTGTCCGATGGCAACGGTAATACCAACGCTACCTTGCTGCACTTGGCGAACTCGTTCGATGTACGTTGGTTGGAAAGAGGCTCGGCGAACGCTCCTTGGGGTTCCTTTGAGGACGGCTCGGAAATGAACGGTAATGGTAACCGCAATGTATATTTCAACAACCCCTACTGGTTGCAGTATCGGAAAACCAACGATATGCAGAAGAACCGCTTGACGGGATCAATGACCTTGAAATACGACATCACGGATTGGTTGTATGTGCAAGGTGCCGTTCAACGCGATGGTTACAATTTGGAGTTCAAACAGATACAGCCGACTGGAGCTGCTGCGGATCCACAAGGCTGGATGACGGAATACTCCCGTAGCTTCTCCGAGATGAACTTGAACTACTTGATCGGGTTCAATAAGGAGTGGGGCGACTGGTCGGTTGGCGCCACGTTGGGCGGTAACCGTCAGCGTACGATCAACAAGATGTTCTATACGACGGATGGAGGCCGTCCGTTTATCGTCGATGGACTGTGGTCTGTAAATAATCTCAGCGATAAACGATCGAAGAAGGACTATTCGGAATACCGGGTGAACTCCATATACGCTACGGCGGACTTCGGATGGAAGAACCAAGTGTTCTTGAACCTGACGGGACGTAACGACTGGTTCTCCACCTTGAACCCGGATAGCAACAGCTATTTCTATCCGTCCGTGACGCTCTCGTGGGTATTCTCCGATACCTTCCGTGACAATATGCCGGATTGGTTCGATTTCGGTAAGATCCGCGGCTCGTGGGCAAGCTCCTCCAATGGTACAGATCCATACAAGACCTTGATGGTGTATAAGGTTCAGAATTTCCAGATCAACGGACAGACCGGAGGTACGGCAAACAGTAACCAATTTGCGAATCCAGACTTGAAACCGGTCAGCATCAAGGAGTACGAGGTGGGCTTGAACCTAGCGTTTATGAGCAACCGCCTATCGTTCGATATGGCGTACTACAACAAGAACACGACAGACGATATCGCTGTTGTCACCACGTCCAGCGCGTCCGGGTTCGGATCGAAATACATGAACGTGGGCGAGATCCGGAACCAAGGTTTCGAGTTCATGGTGAATGCGACACCGGTGCATACGAAGAACTTCTCATGGGAGACGACCTTCAACTTCGCATACAACGATAGTGAGGTGAAATACCTGGGAGGCGTAGAGTCCCTGTCTATCGACGGAGCCTCCGCACGCTCGGGCAACGTGACCGTCCGCAACATCGTAGGCCAGCCTTACGGTATGTTGGTGGGCTACAAATACGCCCGTGACGAGCAAGGCCGGATCATCCATAAGAACGGTATCCCGCAAGCGACCGACGAGTTGCAGAACCTAGGCAACGGTGTCTACAAATATACCGGAGGATGGAGCAACACGTTGAGATTCCGCGATTTCTCCTTGTCGTTCTTGATTGACTACAAGGCAGGCGCAAGCCTCTTCTCCGGCACGAACTACTCGCTCTACAGCGAGGGTCTGCACAAGGGTACGTTGCTTGGCCGTACGGTCGATAACCCGGGAGGCAGTGGCTTTATCGGTGCCGGTGTCATGATAGATGACAATGGAAAGATCCTTGGAGAGAACAACGTGGCGGTAAACGCGCAGGATTATCACAAGGGGATCGTCAACAATAATATCGCCGAGGAGTTCGTCTACAATGCCAGCTTCATCAAGTTGCGTGAGTTGTCGCTCGGCTATACCTTCCCGCAGTCTGTCTTGAACAAGATGAAGGTGGTGAAGGGCTTGAGCGTCTCGTTGGTGGGACGTAACCTATGGACTATCTTGAAGCATACCGATAACATCGATCCCGAGTCAGCTTACAACAATACGAACGGACAGGGCTTGGAGTTGAACGGTTATCCGGCCACGAGAAATGTCGGTTTCAATGTCAATGTCAAATTCTAATCACGTTTGAAGAAGTATAATAGTATGAAAAAGTATTTAGTATATATGACGTGCGCCGCCGCGGCCATGATCGGGGGAACGGGTTGCAGCGATTTCGGGGATGTGAATATGGACCCGGAGCACCTGAATTCGGAGAATATCCCGACCGAGTTATTGTTCACCAACGGTCAGCATCAGATGTTAGGATCTGATTGGGACGTATGGCGAAACGGTTGTATCTATGCGGCTCAATGGATGAGCCATACCGCATCGTTCAATTGGTTGGGTAATGCGAATTACACTTGGAACGACGGCTACTCAGGTGCGTATTGGGAAATCTACAACGGTGACACGCGCGGGGCGCTCCGCGACATGAAAAATGCGGTGGAGGCTTGGAAAGAGGATCCGTCACGGCAGACCGATTACCAAATCGCCCGTATCATGCTCGCCTACGGCATGCACCGCATGACCGACCTTTACGGGGATATCCCCTACTCGCAGGCGGTACAGCCGGAGTTGTATTCCTTCCCGGAGTATGACACGCAACAATCTATCTATATGGATTTGTTGAAGGAATTGAACGAGGCACAGGCCGCCTTGAACGGTGCATCGGCGGCAGCGATGAAATCGGCGGACAACTTCTACCAAGGCGATGCCTCGAAGTGGCGGAAGTTTGCCAACTCACTGATGCTGCGCGTGGCGATGCGTATGTCGAAGGTAGACCCGGCCGCGGCGGAGCAATGGGTGAAGACCGCGGTAGCCAACGGGGTATTTGAGTCGGATGCGGACAACTGCATGCTGATGCATGCGGGTGGCCTGACAACGAACGACTCCTCCGAGCCATACGCCAAGATCTACTCGCACGAGGATCGCGGCAACTTCTTCCTGACCGAGTATTTCGTGGATCTGCTGAAAAGTACTAACGATCCGCGCCTGCCGTTGATCGGTACGGTGTGCGAGGATCCGACCATCTCAGTGCAGGCGGGTAGCGACTTCCAATATGGCAATTCCGATCCGGCCGTCCAGAAAGGCTTGCCTAGCGGTTTCTCCGACAGCCCCGATAGCCCGTGGTTCGTAGGAAACAAATACCCCGAGTTCAAGGACGAGGATTACCGCAGCACGTACAGGAGTCGTTATTCCACGATAAACCGTTATACCTATTCCGACCCGACGGGCCCGACGTTCGTCTGCACCTATGCCCAGACACAATTGTTGCTGGCCGAGGCTGCCGTACGCGGCTGGGTAGACGGGAGCGCGCAGGCTTACTACGAGAACGGCGTACGCGCTGCCATGCGGCAGTTCGCACAGTTCCCCAACGGCACGGCACTGTACAATCAGTATCTGACGCAGGCCGCGATCGACCGCTATTTGACGGAGAACCCGTTCAATGCATCGAAAGCGTTGGAACAGATCAACACACAATATTGGATCAACTGTTTCTGTGATGAATATGAGACCTTTGCTAACTGGCGTCGTTCCGGCTATCCGGAATTAAAATCGACCTATGACCCGGCCAATCCGTATCCTAACGCAGATACGAATGGCGAGATCCCCCGTCGTTTCCGCTACCCATCAAAAGAGTCGCAAGACAATGCGGCTAATTACGAGGCAGCTGTTAGCCGTCTGTCCGGTGGCGATCACTTCAGTTCTCGCATATGGTGGGACGTGGCGAAATAAACTGTCCTACCGCTCACCGCAGATAACAAGAAAGAGGATGTCAAAACTAAAATGACTACTCTAAGTAGTTGCAAATTGCAATTGTAAAGCTAAAAAAAGCTGTATTATTGCTTGACACATTAAGTTGTGCGTATAAGGTCAGTCATTACAATAGAAGTACATTGATTGGGACTATTTTGAATAACTGATGGCATGAGGGGATAAGAATGAGCAATCATCTTATCCCCTCTTTGTCTACTCGGTTAGCCTGTTTAGTTACATAGAATAATGTACACTGAATTTTGGTATGATTATCTTACTATTCAATCGAAACAGGTACTTGTTCTCGAAAAAGCATTTTTATGAAACTACAAAAAACATTATGAATTAAAATCTTTAGCTATGAGGACAAGAAAGCAAGAACACTTGCCTTTCAGGAGGAGAGCTTCTTTCAACGAAGCAAGTTCTTCTAGCAGACGGTCAATGCGGAAAACAAGTTCTTTTTCCCTTACTTTAGCATTATATGCACTAGCAATCGGTGTAACCTGCAATGGCAACACTTCTTCAGCGTTATTTTCCATACAGTAAAGGATATGGCTGTAACTTGCCATTTGCGGAATCCTAAAACCTTTGCCGAGCAAAAAGCCGGACTCGGATCGGAGGAAAGAAGCCGGGGGAGGCAGCCCATAAAAAGGGCAATCCGATACAATCAAGAAATTAACCTGCTATACCCTTGTACGAATGAAATAATCCATCATAGACACTACATACCTAAGTAATGGTATCAATACACCGATTACATATATCATAGCGTACCCCAAAAGGACAAAAGGTAATGTTCTACGATAAATACATGCAACAGCGAGCAATATAAACGAAAAAGAAAAACCATAAACTCCCATTTGAAAACCGGGTATCAATTCATAAACAGGTATGGGCTCCGGATGAAGCATGGCTCCGGCCACAATAGAATAAAGGCTGGTCAATAATATAAGCAGCGTATATAAGCAACTCTTAAGAATCCTGGGATCATTCATTTTACAATAGAGAATCGTTCGGATATCACTTCTAAGAAACTCAATGCCCAGTAAGAGAGCCACCATAACGCCTGTATCAAAAGCAGAAAATACATTCATTCCAATCACCTTTTTAGCAAAGATACAACAAAGAAACGAAAGTGAGTGCAAAACGGGGAAAGAATGT
>OCAE01000053.1_pt1 | contig 122789 bp, 106 predicted proteins | sample 1495581 | NCBI WGS metagenome assembly OCAE01 (sample SAMEA2580278, study PRJEB22360) | human gut metagenome | biome: human gut; feature: human-associated habitat; material: faeces | place: Denmark | collected 2008/2010 | reverse complement strand
TCCCGGGCATATTTGTGCTTTTATCTCCGATGGCAATGACAACCGTATCTCCGCCGCTAATCTGCACATTTTTCAGCTTGTAGTCATTTCTATAACCTATACTTGTCCCGATACCCGGTGCATTTGCACCTCCCTTTGCTTCAACTTTTCCTCCGGTTATATATAATCCATCAAAGTCGCTTCCGTATCCTCCGCCAATCCCTGGGCCATTAGCAGTACCAATTGCTTTGACATTGCCCCCTGAAATCCTGATATTTTTTATATCTTCCTGCATATTCACACTGCAGAGTGAGGAAACCATCCATCCCATCTTTGGCAAGGGCTGTTCCTCCAGTACTACCAGTTCCATAATTGCACCTCAATTTATTATCCCCCTTCAATGTAATCGTCACATCGGCATGTGAGACAACCACACAGTTTCGGGTAATGTTATTGCTTTGAATCTTTACATTGTCAAATGTCAGTTCCGTTTTAACCCCTTTTACTACAACCACGTTGTAATTCACGGTCTCTCCTGTGATATAATAACCATTCGGATTCAGCTCTGTCTCTGCCTCTGAAAGTCCTCCGCCTGATGCACCTGTCTGATTGATCCTAATATTACCAAGACTCACATCCAGCATGGTCTGTCCTTCTTTCGTCTTTTTCAGAGACTTTTCAGAAACTTTATTCACCAGAGGGACGATCGTCTCATTAGCATCCAGGAATGTTTCTGTAATATTTTCTGTATTCTTAAATCTGCTTAAGCCCCCCCCCAATTTCTTCCATGTCTTTTGACAAATCTCCCGCTTGGGTACTGGTTTCGGTCTCCGATTCTTCTGTTGTCGATTCTGTATCCTCTGTATTTCCTATGTCCGCTTCAGGCTTTCTATCCTCTGTCGGTTCTGTTGCCACCTCTGCTGCTTCCTGTACATCGGACTCGGCAAAAACCATAGCCTGTCCCGTTCCAAATGCAATGACCAACAAGAAGACTAAAATTTTTCTTTTCATAACTGCTGCTCCTTTTCCTCGTAATCTGACATTTTTTCTTATCAGGTATTGGTACCGAAAAAAAGAGTTAGACCAAAAACCAATATTTTTTATTCCACAGAACAGTTTTCCTGTGGAACAAAAAAAGAAGGAGCACCAGCATGGCAATCCTTCTTGATCTCAGTTATTTCTGCCGGAAATCAAAAATCTCTGTTGTTCCGTCCTTTGATTTTAAATGGAGTTCAAAATCATTCACAAAAACAGAAAAATACAGAACCTTTTTCTGACTGCTGTAACTTTCCGGTCTGAAAATCTTTCCTTTCTTGTCTTTTGCAAACGTGCTTTCGAAGTTTACATCTCCGGTCACATAAATCTCAAGCCTTTCCTTCTTCTTATCCCCCCTGATTCTGGTCACATTTACCGGAACCGACACTGGCAATGTTTTTTTCACTTTCTTTTTCGGTATCCGTAGTCCGGACAGATCGTGAGTCTCCCAGTCCGGACTTTTCAGCTGAATTTCATGGAAGTCCTGCTCCGGAAGATCCGTGCTCCCGAATACAAGAACTCCCGTGATTCCGACTCCCGCGGCCACGGCAGCTCCCATCACAGCCTTCTTGATCATGAGAGTGCCCTGCTTCACTCCTTTTTTAGACGCATAAGTAAGAGACTCCCGCAGGAACGGATAGAGAGTAAAGACACCGAAGCTTCTGATGTTCAGCACATCCCGTTCCTCCTGAGGAAGCATCTCGATCTGTTTTTTCAAATTCTTTCTGGCGTTAAACAAAAGATTTTTTACTGCATTCTCTTTGCAGTCCAGGACCTTTCCGATTTCTTTCATCCGCATCTGCTGAAAAGAGTAAAGTAACAGAGCAGCTCTCTGCTTTTCCGGCAGCTTCTGGATACACCTGTTCAGCAGTTCTGACTTTTCATTCTGCAAAACTACATCCTGGGGAGTTTCACTGCTGTCCGTCAGACTTTTTATAAATTCAATGTTGTCATCCCCGATAAAAGCTTCTTCATTCTCTTTTATAGATTTTACGCAGCAATGATATGTAATCTGGCGCTGCCAGGCACAGAACGCCATATTATCTTCTAAAGAAGGCAGAGACCGGTACACTTCCAGATAGATTTCCTGAAGAAGATCTTCCACCTTATTTCTATTTTTACAGAAATTATAGACAAAATAACGGGTCGGCTCTATGGTCGCTTCGTACAGATAGGCAAACGCATCTTCACTGCCCTGTTTCGCCTGTTCTACATATGGAACCAGTTCCTCATACCTTTTCTCTCTCATCTTTTACCCTTTTCCTTTGCAGCTTCATGTTTCGATGCAAAGTATAAAGGAGAATGAAAAAAAAATCAACCGGGGGAATTTTTCTTCCGCCGGCTGATTTTTTAAAAAAGTACCAAAATCAGTCTTCAATATAGGCTCTTAGAGATTTCGTTTCCTTTTTCATTTTCAGCTTTCTCAAAGCTTTTCCTTCGATCTGGCGTATGCGCTCTCTTGTCACATGATATTCTCTCCCTACTTCCTCCAGTGTCCAGATCCTATTTTCTACAAATCCAAAACGCAGCCTTAAAATCGTCTGTTCACGTTCGGTGAGTTCCGACAATATCTCATTTATCTGTTCAGAGAGAATTCCCTGCTCCGCCGTCTGATATTGTTCCGGCATGCTCTCGTCCGCTACAAAATTCATGAGCATCGCATCTTCCTCTTCTCCGACCGGAGAGTCTAGAGATACAGTGTCACTGTACAATCTCATGATCTCATCCATCTGATCCCTGCTGATTTCCATCAGTTCTGCCAGTTCATCCGCATTGGGTTCCCGTCCGTTTTCTTCCAAAAATTTTCTGGCCGCACCACCGACTTTCCCCATCTTTTCTTTCATGTGGACGGGTATCCGGATCGTCCTGGCCTGGTCCGCGATAGCCCTCGTGACAGACTGCCGGATCCACCACATGGCATAGGTACTAAACTTGTATCCTCTTCGGTAATCAAACTTGTCCACCGCTTTCATAAGTCCTATATTGCCTTCCTGGATCAGATCCAGAAGCGCCATGCCGCTGCCTGCAGCATACCTTTTTGCAACACTGACGACCAGACGCAGGTTGGAATTGATCATTTTATCTTTTGCCGACTGGCTTCCCGCTTCAATTTCCTTTGCCAGTCTTTCTTCCTGGTCTTTGGAAAGCAGCGGAATCCTGCCTATCCTGTGCAGATAAGCCTTCACTGAATCCTCCATCACAGCATTTTCAGCTTCCGCCGTGTCTGCATGGCCTGCCGCTGTAAAATCCGAAAATTCTATATTTTGGTCTTTCAGACGGCCGATAACATAATCAAATTCCTGCTCACTCAAACTCTTATCAAAGACCTGATCGACCTCATCCAGCTGAATGACATTATGGTTCTGCCCGGCAGCCTTTATAAGTTCTTGTATCCGTTCCTCTATCTGCACTGCAGTGTAACTCCTTTCTCTGAAAAATAACAACGTGGACAAACTTTCCTATGGAATAAAAGAAGACCGGAGTTAATTCCGGTCTCAGCATTTTGTATTATATACTTATTTTACCACATTTTTTAAAATTTAATAAGTTTTCAAAAAAATATTTTTAAATTTTATTAATATCTGACATTTACACATCTATATAATTTGTACATTTTGCACAAAATTTTATTCATCCAGCGCATCCCGAAGGCTTTTTGTAAACTCATATACTTTTTTTGGACTGTCTTCCCCATACTCGCTGATGATCTTTACAATAGCGCTGCCCACAATCACGCCGTCACAATACTGACTCATCTTTTTGGCCTGTTCCGGACCTGAAATTCCAAATCCAACCGCACAGGGAATATCTGCGTTTTTCTTAATCACATCAAAAAATGCGTCAAAGTCTGTGGAAAACTCATTTCTCATCCCTGTTACACCAATAGATGAGACACAGTACAAAAATCCCTCTGCGTCCTTCGCAATGGATTCGATTCGGTCGTGAGAAGCAGGCGTTACCAGGCTGATGTTGTCAACACCATGAGCCGTGGCTGTTCCCTGTATCTCATCCTTCTCCTCAAACGGCATATCCGGCACGATGACACCGTCAATCCCGCATTCATTACAGAGGTCAAAAAAACGTTCCGTCCCAAAACGGTAAATCGTATTTAAGTACATCATCATCACAAACGGTGTATCGGTTTCATTTCTGAGTTCCTTCACCATCTTAAAAATTCCGGCCAGCGTAGTTCCGCCTTCCAGCGAATGCTGGCTGGCTTCCTGGATAACGATCCCTTCTGCTATGGGATCAGAAAACGGAATTCCGATCTCTACGATATCCGCACCGGCATTTACCATACTCATGATATTTTTCTTTGTAGTCTCATATCCAAAATCACCGGACACGATATAGGTAATCAGCGCTTTCTGTCCATTTTTCTTTCTCTTCTCAAATGCTTCTTTAATTCTCATCTAACTTCACCCCTCTATATCTTGCTGCCTGAAATACATCCTTGTCTCCCCGGCCGGACAGACAGATCACAACACTTTCATCCTTTTTCATATTCGGAACGATTTCCATTGCTGCAGCTACCGCATGGGCTGATTCAATGGCCGGAATAATCCCTTCCATCTTTGTTAAGTACTCAAACGCGCATACCGCCTGTTCATCCGTGACGCTCACATATTCTGCCCTGCCAATGTCATGAAGGTGGGCGTGTTCCGGTCCGATTCCCGGATAGTCAAGACCTGCGGAAATAGAATAAACCTCATCAATCTGTCCTTCCTCATTTTGAAGAAAAAGGCTCTTCATTCCGTGAAAAATACCCTTGCTTCCCCTGGCGATCGTGGCCGCATGCTGGATTGTATGAACCCCTCTTCCCGCCGCCTCGGCTCCGACAAGGCGCACATTCTTATCTTTTACAAAGTCATAGAAAGCTCCCATGGCATTGCTCCCGCCGCCCACGCAGGCGATCACACAGTCCGGAAGTTTTCCTTCCTTTTCCTGCATCTGGCATTTCGTCTCTTCCCCGATGATCTTCTGAAAATCCCTGACCATGGTCGGATAAGGATGAGGCCCCATAACAGAACCGATGCAGTAAAAAGTTGTCTCAATATTCGTAGCCCAGTCTCTCATAGCTTCGTTGATCGCGTCTTTTAAGGTTCGCGTACCGCTCTGCACGGCCACAACTTTTGCTCCCAGCAGTTCCATCCGATAAGCATTGAGACTCTGGCGTTCCACGTCCTCCGCTCCCATGTAGACGACACATTCCATATCAAACAGCGCCGCCACTGTGGCTGTGGCCACTCCGTGCTGCCCTGCTCCGGTCTCGGCAATGATGCGCTTTTTGCCCATCCTCTTCGCAAGCAATATCTGCCCCAGCACATTGTTGATCTTATGGGCTCCGGTGTGATTTAAATCTTCCCTTTTCAGGAATACCTTTGCACCTCCCAGATCTTTGGTCATACGCTTTGCCTCGTAAAGCATAGACGGCCTGTTTGCATAGTTTTTATAATATTCATGCAGCTCTTCCAAAAAGTCTGGATCATTTTTATATGTTTCATATGCCTCATTCAGTTCATTGACCGCGTTCATCACGATCTCAGGCACATACTGTCCTCCGAAATCTCCGAATCTTCCGATTTTACTCATCTTTTCCTCCTCTTACACACTGTATTACCTTGAGCATCTTTTCCCTGTCTTTTACCCCTTCAGTCTCAATCCCGCTGGAGATATCAATCCCATACGGCTCTGCCTTTTTTAAGATCTCCGGCAGATTCTCAACCGTAAGACCTCCCGCTATAAAATACGGTTTCCGGATATCTGCCTGGTCAAGCACCGCAAAATCCATGACTTTCCCCGTGCCTCCATAAGACTCTTCTGAGAAACTGTCCAGCAAAAGCTTATCCGCCGGGAGTCTCTGTGCCTCCTGAATATCTTTTACCATTCTCACCCGGACAGCTTTCCATAGTTCTTTTCCGGTTTCATGTTTCACTTCTTTGATGTACTCTTCTCCTTCATCTCCGTGCAGCTGAATGATGTCGAGTCCCGCCTGTTTAGATATGGTAATCAGTGACCGGACCGGTTCATTTACAAAAACGCCGACTTTCTTAATAAACGGATCCAGCTGAGCCCCCAGATTTTTTGCCTCTTCGCCGCTGACTTTTCTTCTGCTCTCAGCAAAAACAAATCCTATATAATCCGGAAGATACTCATTTGCGTAAATTATATCGTCCGGTCTGCGAAGCCCGCACATTTTAATTTTCATAGGCTTCCTCTCAGTTCATTGATTGTATTCTTAATATCTCCCGCGCGCATCAGGGTCTCTCCAATCAGCACCGCATCGGCACCATACTCCTTTACTTCCCTTATATCAGCTCCATTTTTCATGCCGCTCTCAGAGACGAGCACTGCATCATACGGTACCAGTTCCGCCAATCGTTTCGTAGTATTCAAGTCCACATGAAATGTTTTCAAATCCCGGTTATTGATGCCGATAATATCACATTTGCACCGGATGACTTTTTGAAGTTCCTCCTCATTGTGGACTTCTGTCAGACAAAACAGTCCCAGAGATGCCGCCAGCCGGGAAAGCTTCAAAAGTTTTACTTCCGAAAGGATCGCAGCGATCAGCAGGACTGCATCGGCTCCCAGCACTTTTGCCTCATAAATCTGGTATTCGTCAAATATAAAGTCTTTTCTCAGGATCGGCAGGTTTACGCTGGCTCTGATATCCGCCAGATACTTACTTGCTCCTTTAAAAAAATGTTCCTCTGTCAGACAGGAAATAGCATCTGCACCGGCTTCTTCATAGGCTTTCGCCTGCTCTGTTGGACGGAAATCTTCTGAGATGATTCCTTTGGATGGGGACGCTTTCTTTACTTCGGATATAATCGAAATTCCATCAGCCTTCAGTGCAGCTTTAAAATCCAGGGAGACTCTCTTGGAATGTAAAGCCATCTCCTTCATATCTTCCAGAGGGAAATTTTCTTTTTCCCTCTCAAGCTGTTCTTTTCTCTTCTCTACAATATCGTCTAAAATCATTGGTGTTCTCCTAATAGCGATTGGTAAATTCAATGAATTGGTTCAGTTTTTCTATGGCACTGCCGGAGTCAATGGACCGCCTTGCCATCTCGATTCCTTCCTTCATATCTTTTGCTGCCCCTATGGTATAGAGGGCGCTTCCCGCATTGAGAAGTACGATGTCCCTTTTCGGCCCCTGTTCTTTTCCCGTCAGAATTTCTCTTGTGATCACCGCATTTTCATCCGATGTTCCTCCTTTGATAGAATCCTTTTCCGCCATAGATATTCCGAATTCTTCCGGGCTGATCTTATAAGAAATCAGCTTCCCGTCCCGGATCTCACAGATACTGGTCGTATCGGATATGGAGATCTCATCCAGACAGTCATCCCCGTACACGATCATTGCCTGCTTCACACCCAGATTCTGCATGACTTCCGCCATAGGTCTCAGAAGATCTTCCTCGTATACACCCAGTACAATATAATTTGTCATAGCCGGATTTGCCAGAGGCCCTAAAATGTTAAATACGGATCTCACTCCAAGCTGAGCCCTCACAGGTCCGGCATATTTCATAGAGCCATGGTGTGTCTGTGCAAACAGGAAGGCGACTCCCACCTCCTCCAGGCATTTCTGATTCTGCTCCGGAGAAAGTCCGATCTTGGCACCCAGGGCTTCCAGCACATCGGCCGCCCCGCTTTTAGATGAGACACTTCGGTTTCCATGTTTTGCAACCTTCTGTCCCGCCCCTGCAATCACAAATGCGGATGTTGTGGAGATATTAAAACTGCTGGCCAAGTCACCGCCGGTTCCTACAATATCAATGGCCTCTGTCTCATTGGGAACAACGGCTGCTTTCGCGCGCATGACTTTTGCAAATCCGGTAATTTCATCCACAGTCTCATGGTTCATGCGCAGCCCTGTGACAAAACTTGCGATCTGCGCCTGGGTTGCGCCTCCTGACATAATGCAGTCCATAGCTCCGTATGCCTCATCAGCTGTCAGATGTCTTCCCTCGACAATTTTTTCTAAATATGGTTTCATCGCAGTTTTCTGTGCCGGTTCCATCTCTTCCACCTTCTTTTCTGTCTTTGTCTCTATACCTGCTATCTTTAAGAAATTTTTAAAAATTGCTTTTCCGGATTCCGTCAAAATAGATTCCGGATGAAATTGTATCCCGTACACGTCATAGTCTCTGTGTTTTACAGCCATGATCTGTCCCTCATCGTCTTCGGCCGCAACCGTGAGCACTTCCGGTATACTCTCCCCCTCAAGGATCAGAGAATGGTATCTGGCTGCCGGGATTATTTCCGGCAGTCCCTGAAACAGAGGAAGACTGCTGTCAATCTGAATCTTACTCTGTTTTCCGTGCATCAGAGTTTTGGCACGAACCGTCTTAGCCCCGAATACCTCACCGATGGCCTGGTGTCCCAGACAGATCCCAAGCACCGGAACTTTTCCTACAAAATATCGGACTGCCTCCTTTGAAATACCCGCAGATTCCGGATATCCGGGTCCCGGAGAGATAATCAGCGCTTCGATCTCTCTTTGTGCCAGTTCTTCCACTGTAATCTCATCATTTCTGACGACTTCAATATTCTCATACAGCTCGCCGATCCCCTGACAGACGTTATAAGTAAAGGAATCGTAATTGTCTATTAATAAAATCATAATTCTGCCGCCTCCTTAATAGCATTGATGACTGCCAGCGCTTTGTTTTTAGTCTCTTCGTATTCTTTTTCCGGTTCTGAATCAGCCACAATTCCAGCTCCTGCCTGGACATATCCTTTCCCATCTTTAAAAAGCACCGTACGGATCGCGATACACGTATCAATGTTCCCGTCAAATGCCAGATATCCCACGGTCCCGCCGTATAGCCCTCGCTTTTTATCTTCTAACTCGTCAATGATCTCCATGGCTCTGACTTTTGGGGCACCGGACAATGTGCCGGCAGGAAGTATGCTCATAAGGGCATCCAGTGCAGTTTTGTCTTCTCTCAGCTCGCCCTGTACGTCGCTGACTAAATGGGTCACCTTCGAATATTTTTCTACTGACATAAAGTTATCCACACGTACTGTTCCGAACCGGCTGACTTTTCCCACATCGTTCCGCCCTAGATCCACAAGCATCGTGTGCTCCGCCTGTTCTTTGGGATCATGCATGAGCTGCCGGACCAGAATATCATCCTCTTTTTTCGTCGTTCCTCTCGGCACAGTACCCGCAATCGGTTTCGTCGTCACGATTCCATTTGTGACACTTACGAGCATCTCCGGAGAGGCACCTGCAATCTGATAATCTACGAAGTCAAAAAAGTACAGGTACGGCGATGGATTTGTTGTTCTTAAACACCGGTAAACATCAAACGGATCTGCCTCGCTTTCCACCTCAAACCGCTGTGAGAGCACAACCTGAAAGATATCGCCGTTTCTTATGTATTCTTTTGCTTTTTCTACCTTGGATTTGTACTCTTCTTCTGTTATATTTGAAATTACCTTTGTCTCTTTTTTATCTGTACGTTCTTTTCTGGACATCCGGAAATTGTCGATCTGTTCGATCAATTTTCTTGCTCTTGGCTCCAAACTCTTATACTTTGTCTCCAGATCATCCTCCTCATGAACATTCTGGATCACGATCACCCGGTTTGTCAGGTGATCAAATGCGACAATCTCATCATACATGCACAAATGGCATTCCGGCATGTTCAGATCATCCTCGGGCACATTAACCAGTTTCTTTTCCACAAACCGAATGGTATCATAACCGAAATATCCGATAAATCCTCCGGTAAGCTTTGGTTTATCAACAAGTACCGGAGATTGGTATGCATTGACCATTTCGATTAAATATGCAATATGGTTTTCCACTGTCTGTTTTGTTCCGTCAATCTCTATTTCTGTGCCGTTTATCTTTACTTCCTTTTTGGGATTCACACCGATAAATGAATACCTTCCCCACTGATCTCTGTTTTCCACACTTTCCAGCATAAAGGACGGGGTACCGGCCTTTCGAAGTGCCATAAAAACCTGAATCGGTGTCACATGATCGGCCAGCACCTCATAAAACACCGGTACTGTCGGATAAATCGTCAATAAATTTTTCACCTGTTCTAATGTTGGACTTAACATAGAATCCTCCTATCTTTTCTAAATAACAAAAAAGGCCTGTCATCCCTCATACAAGGGACGATAGACCGTGGTGCCACCCAAATTTAAGAGTCCTTCTGAAATTACAGACTCTCCTCTAAGAGTACTCCGCCTAAACTTTTATACTCCGTTCCCGTAACGTGGGATCACGTCGACAGTTACTGACAATATGCGTTCTCTGCGCTCCTCACAAACCCATTCGCATGACTCGTATCTGCTGTCTTCCACCAACCGGCAGCTCTCTGTAAAACCGTTTGCCAAGCTACTTACTTTTGCTCAAAGGATTTCTCAATTTTTTATTATTATATTCCAGGGTGTCAAATAATGTCAAGTGTTTTTTTCTTCATGTGCATCAGTATAAGGATGGAAATCATTCTCACTTCAAGGATTGGAAGTATCAGAATTCTATTTAGATTCAGTTGAAATGAGATTCGTACATCTGATGCCGCGTAATGAAGTAGTAGTTTATAATTGAGAAGAGATGAATGATATATTCGTACAAGATATGGTGAGAACGACTCCTCATCCTTAATTTACATTATAATACATTTCCCTTTGTTTTTCAACCATAAATTTACTATTATTACATTCTTATCTTAACCAAAGCATTTGTTTTCTAATTTGTTAATTCGTTCAGAATGATCTTCTGCTATTTTTTTTAAGTATTTATATTCTCCAAAGATTCTGTCTCTATATTTGTGGCCAAGCGAAATGTGATGTCTTTGTTTTGCAGATATCCATCGTGTAATGCTCCCAGTTTTGGCAGTACTTCATTATCCAGTGTATTTCCAATTTTTGATACTATATCTTTTGTTCCGGACAGGTCTTTTTCTATCTTGTCTGTCTTTCGTATAAGCAAAGTAATCTGATTCTGCATCGTATCCATCTGCCTGTCAACAATATGAAACTTCTCATCTACTTCGCCTAAATGCTTCTCTATTGTGTTAAATCTTTCATCCTGTTCGCCCAAATGCTCTTCTACTGCATTGAATCTTTCATCCATTTCTACCAGATGCGTTTCTACCGTGTTAAACCTTTCATCTATTTCTACCAGATGCGTCTCTACCGTATCCAATCTGTTCTCCACTGTATCCAACCGACTCTCCACTGTTTCGAGTCTGCCTTCTATGGCCCCAGCTGCCGGGTAATCGGACTCAGCTTTATATCAAACAATCCCGCAAGCTGCTGAAAATCTTCATTCGATAACACCATAAACACCCCCTTTCGTTATTCAAAATTTATCTTTTACAGTCACTTGGTAAGTATATTTTAGAGTAATTATGCTATTGATTATACCATGTTGCCAATATGAATCCAACAATTTTTTCCATTTTAGTATGAACAAAGTTGTCAAGCCCCTTACTCTTTGAGGGGCTTGACAACTTTGCGTACCAGATGCGATTTGACGTAGACAAATGATTTCCTTACGCATCTGTGTACAACCCGCGGTTTTTTTTATTACTTAGGAAAGACTTTCACGCATTAGCGTGACAAGGTCTTTCCTAAGTAATAAAAAAAGATCCTGACCATCTGGCTATCAGGATCCCCTTCTTTATCGTAAATATCTCCTCGCATTAGAGGAAAACCTGCTGAATAAGTATCGGTTAAACAGGAGGTAATATTTTATAATTGTTTGTTATAATTTCTCAGCGATTGCTTTAATAAACTCCCCGCTGTTTGCAACTTTGACGTTCTTAAGCGTAGTAATCAATGCAAGATCTTTTGTCATCGTACCCTCTTCTATCGTATCAATCGTCGCCCTCTCAAGCCTGTCTGCGAATTTAACCAGCTCTTCATTGGAATCTAATTCGCCGCGCTTTCTCAAAGCTCCTGTCCATGCAAAAATGGTTGCAACAGAGTTGGTGGATGTCTCTTCCCCTTTCAGGTGCTTGTAGTAATGACGCTGTACTGTTCCGTGCGCCGCTTCATACTCATAATATCCATCCGGCGATACTAAAACAGAAGTCATCATGGCGAGAGATCCGAATGCGGAAGATACCATATCACTCATCACATCCCCGTCATAATTTTTACAGGCCCAGATATAGCCTCCCTCTGACTTCATGACACGGGCAACCGCATCATCGATTAATGTATAAAAATACTCGATGCCTGCTGTCTCAAACTTTTCTTTATATTCTGCATCATAAATCTCCTGGAAAATATCCTTGAAGGTATGATCATATTTCTTTGAGATGGTATCCTTTGTGGCAAACCAGAGATCCTGTTTTGTATCCAATGCGTATGTAAAACAGCTCTTCGCAAAACTCCGGATGGAACCCTCTGTGTTATGCATGCCCTGAAGGATTCCTGCTCCGTCAAAATCATGAATGAGCTCTTTTATCTGAGTTCCGTCTTCTGCCGTGTATACCAATTCTGCTTTTCCCGCTCCAGGTACTTTGATCTCGACGCCTTTGTAGACATCACCGTAAGCATGTCTTGCAATGGTAATCGGCTTTTTCCATGTGCGGACTGTCGGTTCAATTCCTTTGACGGTGATCGGAGTTCTGAAAACTGTTCCGTCCAAAATAGCACGGATCGTACCGTTCGGGCTTTTCCACATCTCTTTTAAGTCATACTCGTCCATTCTTGCGGCATTCGGAGTAATCGTAGCACATTTGACAGCAACACCATATTTTTTGGTTGCTTCTGCCGCATCAAAGGTCACCTGATCATCCGTGGCATTTCTGTGCTCCAGACCAAGGTCATAATATTCCGTCTTCAGGTTGATAAAAGGGGACAAAAGGTCGTCTTTGATCATTTTCCAAAGAATTCTTGTCATTTCGTCCCCATCCATCTCAACCAATGGTGTCGTCATCTCTATCTTGCTCATACTGGTTCTCCTTTTCTTACATTCTCCATAAATTGTTACTATTATAGCGAAAAAAGAAAACCATGTCAAAGAGATTGATAGATTCAGACCTGGTGTTCCGTATGCAGCAGCTGGTGTGCCCTGTGAGACAGTGGTTTCTCAAAGAACTCCTCATAGAGGTTTTGTATATCCGGATTGTCATGTGAAAAACGGATCTCTGTATCCCGGTCCAGGAAGTAGAGGCTTGATCCTCTCTCTTCTGCCAGTTCCTGCCCGTCATGGATCGGCTGGCCTCCGCCTCCGGCGCAGCCTCCCGGACAGGCCATAACCTCGACGAACTCATACTTCACTTCTTTTCTGCGTATGGCTTCCATCAGATTCCTTGTGTTGCCAAGACCGCTTACTACGGCGACACGGATGACATTTCCCGCCACATCAAACTCGGCTTCTGTCCATCCCTGGCGTTTGACTCCACGGATCTCACGAAAAGCATCCGCATCCGGATTCTCCCCGGTCACAAGAAAATAAGCCGACCTCAAAGCCGCTTCCATAACACCGCCGGTTGCCCCAAAAATAACGCCTGCACCTGTGCCTGTTTCAAACGGAGAATCAAATTCTCCTTTCTCCAAAAACTGAGGATTTAAATGTTCTGCGCGGAGCATTCGGTCCAGTTCTCTTGTGGTCAGTACGCAGTCAATATCATGGCCTGCATATTCTTCATAAAATAAATCCATCTCCCTTTCCGCTTTCTTAGCCAGACACGGCATAATGGACAGCGTAAAGATTCGTTCCGGATCTACTCCAAGTTTCTTTGCAAAATAAGTCTTCATGACCGCTCCGAACATCTGCTGCGGAGACTTGGCTGTGGAAAGCCTTCCAATCATGTCCGGGAACTGAGTCTTTATAAATCTTACCCAGCCGGGACAGCATGAAGTAAACATAGGATACTCTTCTAAATCCCCATCCTGCAGACGTTTGACAAACTCGCTTCCCTCTTCCATGATCGTAAGATCGGCAGAAAATGTCGTATCGAATACATAGTCTATTCCCATTCTCCGAAATGCCGTCACAATCTTCTCAACCGGTGCTTCCTCTCTGGAAAGGCCAAGCTGCTCCGCCCAGGCAGCCCTGACTGCCGGTGCGATCTGAGCAACCACGATCTTGTTTTCATCTTCCAGGGCGCTGAACAGCATAGAAGTGTCGTCCCTCTCCCTCAGCGCCCCGACCGGGCAGTGTGTGATGCACTGTCCGCAGAGAGAACAGTCCGCGACCCGGATATCCCGGTTCCTGGATACATCCACCGTTGTCCTTGCCCCGGTGCCGGATACATCCCATACATTCAGCCCCTGTACCTTATCACAGATCTGAACGCAGCGCATACATTTGATACACTTGTTCGCATCCCTGATCAAAGGAAATGTCTTATCCCATTCTTTATGTACGAATTCTTTTTTAAATGGGTTCTCCAGTATGTTAAAATCATTTGCGATCTTTTGGAGGCTGCAGTTCATGCTCCTGCTGCAGGTGATGCACTGCCCGTCATGCTGTGACAAAAGCATCGAAACCGTTTTTCTCCGGTTTAACCGCACCTTGGGACTGTTCGTATAGATGACCATGCCCTCTTCCACTACATTATTGCAGGATGTGATCAGTTTGTCTTTGCCTTCCATCTCCACAACGCAGACGCGGCAGGCACTGATTTCATTAATGCCTTTTAAATAACAGAGCTTTGGGATATCGATATGAATGGAAGCTGCCGCCTCCATAATTGTCGTGCCCTCAGGCACCGTTACTTTCATTTGGTCAATCGTCAGTGTTACCATTTCGTATCCCTCCCTCCTTTAAATACTCCGAATCCAAAGTGGTCACAGCGCAGGCACCGCCCGGACTCCTGATAAGCCTCAGCTTTTGACATACAGTTTTCTACTCCTTCAAAATCTTGTACACGTTCTCCGGCCTCTCTCTCTGTCATATTCACCCGGCCGCACGGAGGACGGTCGTTAAGACGCGGCTCCGGAATCTCCACATCACAGGTGATTTCATGATGAAAGCCGAGATATTCATCAATATTTGCAGCAATGACTTTTCCAGCAGCGATGGCAGAAATAACCGTGGCTGGCCCCGTTGCACAGTCTCCCCCTGCAAACACTCCCGGAATATCGTCAAACCCTCCGTATTTTTCAGTCTTGATCTTGCCTCTCTGAACAGGTACTCCGTTCTCCTCAAAATGCTCATACAAAATATCCTGTCCGATCGCCACTACAAGTGTCCCGCATGGGATAAAGACATCTTCCTCACCGGTGGGCTTCACACTAGCTCTGCCGTTTTGTATCCTGCTGATCATCTGGGGCGTTACCCAGATCCCTTTTACATTTCCGTCTTCTGAAACCTCGATCTTCGACGGAGCCATCAGGGTCTTCACCTCAACCCCTTCTGCCACGGCTCCCTGAATCTCTTCCTCCAGAGCCGTCATATCGGCAACTCGCCGCCGGTAGACAATACTTACTTTTTTTGCGCCGAGACGGACTGCTGTCCGCACCGCATCCATGGAGACATTGCCTCCGCCGATCACTGCCACTTCCCGTCCCTCCAAGCACTCACACCGTCCATGGCCTACATCTCTTAAAAACTGGACTGCGGAAATGACACCTTTTGCGTCTTCTCCTTCGAGTCCAAGCTTTTTATCGGTGCTGGCGCCGATGGATATCAGGACAGCATCGTGCTGTTCCCTCAATTTACTTACAGAACAATTCTTTCCAATGACAGTGCCATACTGCACCTTGACGCCGGTGGCCAGGATAGCCTCGATATCTTCATCCAGCCGTTCCTTTGGAAGCCGGTAATTTGGAATGCCGTATCTTAACATGCCGCCCAGCTTCGGCAGCATCTCATAAATTGTAACATCGTGTCCCATCAGTCTAAGATAATAGGCAGCACTCAGCCCTCCCGGTCCGCCGCCTACAATGGCTACCTTTTTTCCAGTCTCTTCACCGCATGGCGGAGGAGGAACTTTGCCGGCAAAATCTGCGGCTACCCGTTTTAATCCCCGAATATTTACCGAATCATCGATCATATTTCTGCGGCACTTAGCTTCGCACGGATGCTCGCATATAAAACCGCAGGTTGTCGGAAGGGGATTGTCTTTGCGTATCAGGCGGACGGCATCCGCGTACCTTTCTTCCCTGACCAGGGCAATATAACCCGGAATATCGACTCTCGCCGGACATAAAGACACACAGGGCACCGGAAGTTTTAACGACATCAGGCAACGGTTGTACATGATATGTTCAAGATAATCATCTCTGAAACCGATCACTCCTTTATATACCATATTGGCAGCCTCATAGCCGATCGCACAGTCTGCTGAATCCATGATTGACTGCGCCGTATCCCTGATCAGTCCCAATGTCTCTATAGTTGCCTTTCCATCCAGGACATCATTGATCAGATTTTTAAGCTGGCCAAGACCAATCCTGCAGGGCACACATTTGCCGCATGTCTGCGCATGACATAACTCAAGAAATGCCCTTGACATATCGACCGGACAGATCCCCGGCGGACTGGACTCGATCCTTCTCTCCAAATCTTTATACAGACCCTCCATCACAATCTGTGCACGGCCCGGTGTTACAATTTCTAAACGACTCATTCCATCACCCTTTCTTTCATAAATATTGTATCTAATTATATACAATTTCTATTTGTCATACAATAGTTTTCGTCTAAAAACACCGTTAATTAAATAACGAAAAATCGCATAAATCCGGGATTTTTACACATCTTATTCATAGTATTTTGATTCTGCATACTGCTGAACCCTCATATTTTCGTGCAAAATATTTCATACGCCAGCAAAAAACTTGTATATTTTTTTAACAATCTGTTTTTACACATTCCTTCTTTTCCTTTATAATAAAATACAAAAGTTAGAAAATGGAGGTACCTCATGTTTAAACAAATCAGCCCCGAGACTTGGGAGCGGCGAGAACATTTTGAATATTTTACCCAAACAATAAAATGTGGTTACAGCCTGACTGCAGAATTAGATGTAACCGAATTTTTAAAACTGACCAAGAACAAAGGTCTCAGATTTTATCCCAGTTTTGTCTACTGTGTCTCAACCGTGATCAATCATATGAAAGAATTCCGGATGGGTATTTCCGAAGACGGACAGCCCGGATATTGGGATATCGTCCATCCCTCCTACACTATTTTTCACGATGATGATCACACCTTTTCAGACTCATGGACAAATTACACTGAAGACTTTTCCTCTTTTTACCGGCAGATGACAGAGGATTTGTCTGTATACGGAAATAACAAAGGAATCAAAGCCAGGCCCGGACAGCCCCCTAATTTCTTCTGTATTTCCTGTGTGCCCTGGCTGTCTTTTACCGGATACAGCACCACGACTGCAGAGGGCAGCCCAAATCTCTTTCCGATTATCACTTATGGAAAATACCAGATTAAAAACGGCCGCTGTCTAATGCCGTTTACGGTCACAATTTCTCATGCCGCAGCCGATGGATATCACACCAGTCTTCTCATCAATGAAATCCAGTCGCTGATTTCAAAGGATTTTACACTTTAGAACAATAAGCCTTTCTCTGTATCAATCCGCAAAAAAGGAAACGGTCCAAAACCGTTTCCTTTTGTATTCACTATGAACTAATATGCAACAACTACACCGCCGTCACATGCATACAGGCTGCTGACTCCCTTGGTATCAACTATGACGATCTCTTTCACTTCCAGTTTGTCTTCGAGCAGTTTCTTAAGATACACTGCTCTTTCATAGCAGTTGCAGTGTGCAATGGCCAAAATCCGTTCCGTCAGATCCTGTCCTTCTTTTACAATGCATTCCGCCATTTTGGCCAATGCCTTCTTTGTACCCCTGGCCTGTGCCAGCTTCTGTATGATCCCTTCTTTGGTCCCTTCCATAACCGGCTTTATATTAAGAGCCGTCGCAAGAACTGCATTCACCTTTGACAGCCTTCCATTTCTCTGAAGCACATCCAATGTCTCCAGAACAAAAAAAGTTCTCTGCCCTCTGATGTAATCCTCTACCTTCTCTACCACCTGCTCAAAGGACATGCCCTGGGAAGCATATTCATAAATCTTTCTTGCTATGAGAAGCTGCGTACTGGACGCTCCTCTGGAATTAAATACATGAATATTCTTTTCTCCCAGCTCCTCCTCATACAGTTTTTTTCCAAGTTCGGCACTGTTATAGGATCCGCTCAGCTCCGCGGATAAAGTCACCACATAAATATCATCTGCCTTTTTATATGCTTCCATATAAGCTTCCGGCGCCGGACAGGCTGACTTGCAGGCTCCTTTGCTGTTTGCCACTTTTTCCAGGAAAGAATGCTGGTCAAACGTATCGTCATCGACGATCTCTTCATCTCCGATCAGCAGTGTCAGAGGTATCCAGGTATAGCATCCCTTCTCAAAATCTTCTTTCGTCAAATCCGTGCAGCTGTCACAGACAATATTAAAACTCATATGGCGTCTCCTTTTAAAACTTTCCGATATAGTATTCATTACTACATATCATATCATATATTTCTATAAATGAAAACCCTTTAATCTTCACCCAGATAATAGGCGCAGACGCAGCCCACGGCCAGTGCAGCCAGTCCCGTCACTCCTGAGAACAGATTAAAATGATCAAAATTTGCCTCATAAAGAATTGCAATCGGGGAACCAAGAATCAGTCCGCCGATTCCCGCAAACGTAATAGCCTCAAAATGTTCAAACAAATATTCTATGATCTTGGCGATGATCACCACTCCCGCTATGATCCCAACAGCCATCGGAGTCAGAAGCAGAATACCGTGAGTGAGTCCGGACAGATTCAAAGTCGCCAGATTGACCATAAACTGTGTGATTTCACGGAGAATCGGCTGATAAAATCCCAGAATCAAAAGTATCATCGAGCCGCTGACTCCCGGTACGACCATTGTAGCCGCCGCAATAATCCCGATCAAAAACATTTTCCCCATCATCAGGGGATCGGCAGTCAGGATCACTTCCGATGCCGTGCTGCTGCCTAAAAGAGGCAGGAGTACAACCAGAGCAAACATCAAAAGAAATGCAATCCCATGGGAAAGGCCCTTTCTCTCTCCTTCCATTCTCTTAAATATGGCAGGCAGTCCTCCGATAATCAGACCGATAAACAGAAAGTTTGTCTGAATCGGATAATACTCAAACAGCCATTTAATGACAAAGGAAAGCCCTATCAGTCCAATCACCGCTCCAATGCCCACTGGAACCAGTATTTTAAGGCTCTGTTTAAACTCTTTGCGTATATGTGTGAGTGCATAGATGATCTTGTCGTAAACTCCCATGGAAACCGCCAGAGTCCCTCCGCTGACCCCGGGAATGATATTGGCAACCCCGATCAGTATTCCCCGGCAAATCTCTTTTAATAACTTCATAGGCCTGCTCCTCCTATCTGCCTTTCAAAAATAATGTCATCTCTTCATCCCAGGCTGTCTCCAGGGTTTTATCCGGAACAAATGTGTTTCTTGACACTCCTGTCGTACACTTCAGGTATTTTCTGTCGAAATAAATATTTAAAAATAATCCTCCGATCTGCTGCGGCCTGTCAGATATATTATATTTCAAAAGAAAGGCTTCCATTCGTTTCGGATTCAGCATAAGCACAAACTGAAAAGACAAGGGAGTCTTTTTCCCCTTTATAAGGGAAAATATTCTCTGCTTCTCCATTTTCCACGGTATATACGGATACTCTTTCAGTATTTCCCATTCATCTGTATCATAAAAATCTTTCAGCATTTTTCCGTCAAATTCATACATGGTCCCCATGGACAGCCTGCCTTCGCACAGCATAAACTGGTCACACACGTCCCCCGTCAGAAAGCCGGCCATAAAAGATTTTATGTGTTCTATCTCAATTGAAATCATATGAATCCTCTTTTCTGTTACGTTAAAAACGGACGGCTTCCTGCCGCCCGTCTTCATTGTAACTTGTATGCTTTGAGAATTCAACCGTTTCCGTTTAGTTATTCTGCGTACTGCCTGAAGCTCCGTCATCCGTCCTTTTTTCCAGTTTGACACTGAATGTTTTCTTCTCGTAAGTCCCCATTTGATTCTGCCGCTTTACAGCAACTTTTACTGTATCTCCGGCTTTTTTGCTTTCAATCTTGCTCTTCAGGCCCTCCATCGTAGAAACCGTGGCCCCGTCAAAGCTGATGATTACATCGCCGGCACTGATACCCGCCTTCTGCGCCGGTGAATTCCGGACAACCTGACGCACCAGCGCTCCCTGCGGCATATCCATCTGCGCTGCCATATCGCTTGATATGGTCTGACCTGATATTCCAAGGTAAGCCTGCTCGGATTTATCTACAGTTTTCTGCTTGATCAGCTGATCGATGATTGGTTTCGCCGTATTAATCGGAATTGCATATCCCATTCCCTCTACGTCTTCGGAAGAATATTTTACCGTATTGATTCCGATCAGCTCCCCTTTGCTGTTGAGAAGAGCTCCTCCGCTGTTCCCTGGATTAATCGCAGCATCTGTCTGAAGAAGCGTCATGGTTTTATCCGTCAGCTGCACTTCTCTGTTCAGCGCGCTGATATACCCGCCGGTGACTGACTGTCCGTATCCGAGTGCATTTCCTATGGCGATCGCCTGCTCTCCCACTTTCAGGTCATCAGAATTTCCGAGTGTTATGATCTTGATCTTTTTTAATGTGGCAGCTTTAATATCCTTTACCTTTACCGCGACAACTGCCAGGTCCGCGTCATTGTCTGTTCCCTTGATCGTACCGGATGCGCTGGTACCGTCTGTGAATCCGACGGATATCGACTGTGCATCGGCGATAACGTGGTTATTTGTGACAACCAGCAGGTACCCGTCTTTCTTACCGACGATAATGCCGGAACCTGCTCCCTCGCTCTCATTGTCCTGCTGCTGCCCGAAAAAGTTTCCGGAACTGGTCACATACTTGCTTGTGATAGAAACGATGGACGGCATGACGTTAGATGCCACTGTAGATAAATCTTCTTTTCCTGATGCCGTTCCCTTTGCCGAAGTTTTTGTTGTATTGGTCGTTGCCAGCTGTGTCCCTCCGTTGCCTATGCCCATTGCAGAAAACCCATACTGGACTCCCTGCATGGTGACTCCTGCGATCAGACCGAAAGCCACTGCGGCAGCCGCCAGCTTTGCGATCTTCCTGCCTGTTCTATTTTTGTTTCCTTTATTTTGATTTTGATCCGGCTGTGTATATTCTGTATTATTATAATTCATATCTTCGTACATAACCTGTATCTCCTTTCGTATTTAACCTGCTTAAATAGTACAAAATAAATGTGTAAAAAATGTGTTTTAAATGTTATAAAACTAAGAAAAACATAAGAAATAATTCCATTGTGCCTTTGCCCTTTTTCACTTATAATAAGTACAGTGTAATATTATCGTAAAGAGGAGAAAACAAATGATTAAGCAAAACCAAGCCTATTTAAACCGCCTGCATATTTTTATTGATGCGGTCTGTATTTATTTATCGGCTTTTCTGTCACATAAGATCCGCTTCGAATGGGGAAAGGATTCGTGGATCTCTAAGTTATTTTTCTTTGTGGGAAAGTACGAATTGGGATTTTCATACTATCAGAAGACGGTTATTATTACAATCATTATCCTTCTTTTATTATATACTTTTTTCGGCCTGTATACCCCAAAAAGATATCAGCGCGGAAGCCGTGAAATTGTAAACCTGTTGAAAGCAAATCTTGCCGGTCTGGGCATCGGGTCTGTTGCCATTGTCCTGACAAAACTGCAGAACTTTCCCCGAAGCCTCCTGCTTTTATTTTTCTCTGTTAATTTTATCATTGGAGTTCTTTCCCGCTTCACAATCAGAAAAGTGCTGAACAGCACACGGGAAAGCGGACGAAATTTAAAACATGTAGTCCTGGTCGGCTTCAGTACCTCTGCCGCCGCCTACATTGACCGCATCAAAGCCAATCCCCACTGGGGCCTCTATATCCACGGTATTTTTGATGATACCATCAGCGACAACTTTGAATACAGAGGGATCAAAAAAATCGGCTTGTTAAATGAACTGGAAGACTATTTAAGCCAGACTCCTCTGGACGAAGTTGCAATCACGCTGAATCTGGATGAATATGAAAAACTGGAAAAACTGGTGGCCATCTGTGAAAAATCCGGTGTTCATACAAAGTTTGTACCTGACTATTATAACTTTATTTCCACAAACCCATACACCGAGGATCTGGACGGTCTTCCCGTCATCAATATCCGCAATGTGCCTCTGACAAACGTTGTAAACCGTATTGCCAAGAGGACCATCGACATCATCGGATCTGCCTGCGCCCTGATCATCCTGGCTGTTCCGATGCTGATTATCGCACTGCTGGTAAAACGCAGTTCACCGGGACCGGTCTTCTTTGCACAGGAAAGAGTCGGGCTTGGCAACAAACCATTTAAGATGTACAAGTTCCGTTCCATGGGGGTTCAGGACCCGAAAAAAGAAGCAACTCAGTGGACAAGGCCAAACGACCCGCGGGTGACCCCGTTCGGAAAGTTTATCCGTCATACCAGTCTGGACGAGCTTCCCCAGTTTTATAATGTTCTGCGGGGAGATATGAGTCTTGTGGGACCCCGGCCGGAGCGTCCGCTGTTTGTAGAAAAGTTTAAGGAAGAGATCCCCCGCTATATGATCAAGCATCAGGTCCGTCCGGGCATCACAGGCTGGGCCCAGGTCAACGGTTTCCGCGGTGACACATCCATCCGCGGCAGAATTGAGCATGATCTCTATTATATTGAAAACTGGACCTTATCATTGGATTTTAAAATCCTGTTTCTGACCGTTTTCAAAGGATTTATTAACAAGAACGCTTACTAGGAGGTTTTTATGAGCGTAAAAGCAGACAAACGACGGCATTCCCCTATCCGCTGGATCTTTATCTTACTTTTCCTGATCGTTGTTCTGATTGGCGTGATCCTCGGGGTTTCCTACACGAAACTGGGCAAGATCAACTCCACACCAATGAATCAGAGCAAGCTGGTCACGGTCCATGAGGATGCCAATATGAAAGATTACACCAATATTGCCTTGTTCGGCATTGATTCTCAGACTGGAAGTATGTCGGACCGGGGCAACCGTTCTGATTCCATTATCGTTGTCAGCATCAATAATCAGACAAAAGAAATCAAGATGCTGTCTATCTACCGTGATACTTATGTGAGCGTCAACGGCCACTACACTAAGATCAATGCGGCGTATTCCATGGGAGGTCCCGAACTCGCTGTCAGTACCATCAATCGAAACCTGGATTTGAATATCACCCAGTATGCGACCGTAAACTTCAAAATTCTTGCGGACATCGTAGATGCCATCGGCGGAATAGAAGTAAAAGTCGATTCCTCGATATTAAAAAATCTGAACAGCTATATCGGTGACATGAACCGTTTAAACGGAGGCGACTCTCCCAAAATAAAAACCGGCGGATTGCATACACTGGATGGGAACCAGGCCGTCGCATATTCAAGAATCCGCTATACCGCAGGAGGAGATCTTGCCCGTGCCGGACGGCAGCGTGAAGTTCTTCAGAAGATCTTTGCCAAAGGCAAAAAAAATCCATTTGGCCTGATGGGTGCCATGGATAAGATTCTCCCACAGATCAAAACCAATATGGACCAGAAAGAACTGTTCTCTATGCTCTTATCGATCTTCCGGTATGACATTAAGGGTCAGAAAGGATTCCCGTTTGATCAGAAGGAATACAAATATCTCGGAGTATGGTATGGCTTCCCAACCACTCTGAAAGAAAATGCTGTCCGGGTACATCAATACCTGTTTGACACTGAAAATTATCAGGTCAGCGATGAACTGGGACGGATTAACCAGAAGATCATAAATGTAATCGGATATTAAAAAGAGGGTATTTCAAAGCTGCGCTGTGGCTTATGAAATACCCTCTTTGATTTTTATTTTTTCAATACCATCTTGTCATCGGCAGTTCATTATTTATCCCATTGGTAAATAAAAGCTGATGCAGATCAATAATACCATTCTGAAAGGTTGACGCACAGGCACAAAGATACAAATCCCACATCCTAGCAAATGTCTCTCCGAACCGTTCTTCGATCTCTCTTCTGTGCTCATTAAAATTCTTATCCCAGCACAGCAGCGTTTTATTATAATGCCTCCTCAGGCTTTCTGCGTCAAGTAAATAAAAGCGATACTTGGCGCTCAGACTGGTGATCTCCCGCAGACTCGGTATCACACCTCCCGGGAAAATATATTTCTTCATCCATGGATCTCCCGGATGTTCTTCCAGTGCACTGATAAAATGCAGGAGAAATACCCCTCCCGGCTTCATCGCCCTTTTGATACACTGGAAAAACAATTCATAATGATCCCGGCCCACATGTTCCAGCATACCCACGCTGACAACCCGGTCAAACTTTTTCCCGTACCCAGCAAGATCACGATAATCCATCAGTTCAACATGCAGGTAATCCTCAAGTCCTTCTTCCCTGATCCTTTTTTCAAATCCCTGCTGTTGTTCTCTGCTCAGTGTAATCCCTGTGCCCCTGATTTTATATTTCTTTGCGGCCTCTATGAGAAGATATCCCCAGCCGCATCCAATGTCTAAAAGCTCCATACCTTCCTTCAGATAAAGCTTTTTCAGTATCCTCTGTGTCTTCTTTTTCTGTGCATCAAAAAGCGTATCCTGCTCATTCTCAAAATACCCGCAGGAATAGTTTAAAGTCTCATCCAGCCAGAGACTGTAAAAGTCGTTTCCCAAATCATAATGCGATGAGACGTCTTCTTTCTGCTTTCTTCTCCCCAGAGACGGAAACATGAGTTTCCTTAATACTCTGGTATCCACAGAAAAGTTTCCCATCTGACCGAGAAAATAGTACAGGGCCTGATACAGATCCCCGTCGATCTCTAAATCGCCCCGCATATAGGCCTCTCCCAGTGCCAGCGATGTACTTGTGATCATCTCTTTCAGATCCGGTTCTTTTTTGAAAATAATAGAAAATCTGGGATTTCCATGTCCGATTGTATACTCTTCTTCTCTGATTCTGACAAGAAACGGAGTCTCATCAAATCTGTCCAAAAAACGGAGAATTGCTTTTTCTTCCAGCTTCATATACTCTGCCACACCCTTTCTAACATCATATCCAGAGTATTGACAGATTTACAGCTTTTAAACGGTGGATGTCAAATCAGGAATATCGATTGTTCCAACGTATCTTCCGACTCTCTTATATTCCAGAGAATTGGTGATCAATTCATCATCAATGGTGCCGTTTAATGATCTCAGAAACTGGACGCCGTGTCTCTTAAAATAACGTCCTATGTATAAATATCCGGACCGAAGAAACATCCATATCTCTCCGTGCTTCGGCAGACGTCCATCCAGGTATTGAAAACCCAGAACTGAATTTCTGCAAAACTTCGGTTCCAGATTGCTTGTACGCACCCATACGAAAAATGTACATTCCCTTGTAAGCGGATTCTGTTCCACCCATACATCATGTACTTTCTGACTCCCATAGTCGGCCAGTCCATCCTCCACGCTGGTAAATTCAAAACACTTCATAGATTTTTTACCTGACGATGTCAGAGAAACCATTCTGTCATATTCCAAATTGATTACATATTTGATATATTCTTTTTGATGCGCCGGCAGCCGCTTGAACTTCTGAATATAATCCTCGTAACTGTATGACACCATCGGCTCCCTGCCGGAAAACTCATCCAGAGAACAATTTAAGGAGGACGCCACTTCTTCCATCGTATTATATCTGGGATTAGGTGTGATACCGCATACAATTTTTGATAAAGTTCCGATCGGAATCCTGCTGGCTTTAGACAGGTCTTCCACAGTAAAATTTTTTGACTGCATAATTTCCTTCATTTTTTTATAATTCATTCGCTTAACCTTCCAAATATGGAATAAATCCATTGCTCCACAAGTTGACAATATTCCTCATTATTCTCTATAATGAACATGATTACATAATCTAAGGAATCAACATTATCTTTATGAGGGGAGTATATCATGCAAAACGAAAATCTTCAATTGGTACTGTCAGATGATACAATTTTACAAATTTCGGTCATCCATTCAAAGGATAGGGCACCTATATCTGACACCACATCTCACGTGATTCACATTAATCAGCTGTTAAATCAGACAGTTTCCGGAACCCAGCACCTGGACCTCTCCGGAAAGATCAGCAAGCTTTTAAAACAGCTGGGCATCACCCCGAATCTGAAAGGCTACCTCTACCTGAGACAGGCAATTGAGATAGGAGTACGGGATGCTTCGGTCTTTGACGGCATCACAAAACGTCTGTATCCGCATATTGCAGAGCAGAATCACACTACGTCCACCAGTGTAGAGAGGACGATCCGCCATGCCATCGACACTGTATGGAGCAAGGGAAACAAAGAATTATTCTGGAGCATAACTCAGACATGCACACTGGAACGTCCTACAAACAGTCAGTTTATCATTCAGCTTGCGGAATACTTTACAGAATATTAAACTTCTTTTCTTTCCATTAAGAGAACTGTTCGTCAAAACAGCCTGTATCCTTTTAATACATCAGGATACAGGCTGTCTTTATTCGTCATCACTCCAGGCTTCCCGGAATCTTTTCTCATATTCTTCCGCAAGCATCCGGCGAAAGTCAGGATGCGCGATCCGGATCAGCATCTTTGCCCGGTTTCTTAAACTCTCTCCTTTTAATCTAGCCGCCCCATATTCCGTCACAATATAGTCAGCGTCATATCTGGATGTTGTAACCGCTGCTCCCTCGCCGATCACCGGCACAATCTTGGATATCCTGCCTTCTGCCGCCGTAGACGGCATCGCCATGATGCTCTTTCCTCCCCGGCTCATATTGGCGCCCCTCACAAAGTCAACCTGGCCTCCCACCCCGCTGATCTGTCTCCTGCCCACCGAAGCCGAAACAATCTGTCCCATCAAATCCACCTGAACACAGGAATTGACAGATACCAGACGTTCATTCTGTGCAATGACATACGGATCATTTACATAATCCACCGGATGAAGCTCCACTGCCGGGTTGTTGTCCGCGAAGTCATACAGCTTTCTCGTGCCCATAAGAAAGGTAACGATGCTTTTTCCGGCATGAAGACTTTTTCTGCGGTTTGTGATCACCCCGCCCTCATAAAGTTCCACAATGCCGTCTGAGATCATTTCCGAATGAATTCCGAGATCTTTTTTCTCCTTCAGGAACCCAAGGACAGCATCCGGGATGGCTCCGATGCCAAGCTGCAGCGTGTCCCCGTCTTCGATCAGGGAGGCACAGTTTTTCCCAATCGCCCTCTCGACCTCTGAAATCCCTGCAGGCGGAAGTTCGATCAGAGGAGTATCTGCCTCCACAATATAATCTATGTCACTTATATGAATAAAACTGTCACCCAGCGTTCTGGGCATAGAGGGATTAATCTGTGCGATCACCAATTCCGCCTCCATAGCCGCCGGTTTAGAATAATCTACGGATATCCCGAAACTGCAGTAACCATGCTCATCCGGAGGCGAGAGGTTTAGAAACACTGCATCTACCGGGAGAGTTGTCCGGAAAAGCTCCGGGACTTCTGAAAAATAAACCGGTGTTACATCCGCCCTGCCCTCTTTTGCGGCCTTCCTCGTAGAAGCTCCCAGAAAAAAACTGTTATGGCGAAAATGTTTCTCCATCCCGGGCTCACAGTATTTTGCTTCTCCCATGGCAACCATATGGACGATTTCCACATTTTCAAAAAGGGCTCTGTTTCTCACAAGGGCATCCGAGAGGACCAGAGATTCCCCTGCCGCATGAGAAAAAACAATCCGCTGCCCTGACCTAATATGAGAAACCGCCTCATCCGCACTGACCAGCTTCTCCCTGTACTCCGCTTTCCACGGCTTGTCCTTCTTATCTCTCATCATATCTCCTCTTAAATATCTCTCTGATCTCCTCTTTTGTCAGTTCCACATAGTTATTCTTTAAGAGTCTCTGCTGATTCTGTACCGTGCTCTCTGTAAATTCTTCGATTTGTACTTCTGTCATGCCATAGTCTTTCAGCGGCCTGGTCTCCATAAAGTTTGACAAAAGCTCCCGGAGTCTTAGAAATGCCGAGTCCTCCTCCCATCCAAACATATCCGCGATGGTCTGTCTCAGCTTTCTGATCTTTCCTTCCGGTTTCTTCAATTCATATAGCTCCATCACATCCATAAAAAACTGGTAATTGGCTTCTCCGTGAGGTACATGGAATGCACCTCCAATCGAGTAAGACAGTGCGTGGACAGCGGCACATCCCGCGTTCCCGAACGCAATGCCAGCATAGTTGGAGGCCAGTATATAGCTTTTCAAATTATTTTTTCTTGCCTCTCTTCCAGACTCCGCCATATCATGGTAACCGGACAGAATCATTTCTATGGCTTTCCCGGAGAACAACTCCGTAGCCGGAGATGCTTTCGGCGACAGAAAGGATTCCACTGCATGGATAAAAGCGTCGATTGAGCTGGTAAGAAACACCTTATAGGGCAGTCTTTCTAGAGTTTCCGGTATCAGGACCGCACAGTCCGCATAGCAGGCATCTGCTGCCAGGCCTTTTTTCGTATGTCTGGATTTTATTTCGGCGATGGCTACATTCGTGACCTCGCTTCCTGTACCGCAGGTTGTGGGCACTGCGATCAGCTGTTTCTTTTTTACAGGCTCCTTTTCGCCGTCAAACAGCGGTGTGCTGCCGTCCGCCATATCCAATGCCAGTATTTTGCTGATATCCAGTATCGTTCCCCCTCCCAGTGCAAAGATCCTGTTATAATAATACTTCGACGTCTTCTCTTTTATCTGGTCGATCATCTCGTCGGATGGCTCTCCGTCTCCGAATTCCTCCTGAAAAATATAATTAGCGTTCACACCCAGCGGTTCCAGAAGCGGCTCATACAGATACCTGTTTGTCACCACCAGATCACTGTGGCCGATCTTAAATTCTTCCTGAAACTGTTTTACAGTGTCAAAATAAAATACCGTGGGCACCAGTCTCAATAACTGCATAGATTCTCCTTCCTATTCCCCCGCAGGAATTACCTGCGCTGTTCCGCTGATGACAACTTCATTGTCCTGGTTGACACAGGTTGTTTCCAGTGTTGCAAGCTCAAATGATTTCTTCCTCTCGATTTTCAGGACTTTGATCCTGGCAGTCACCCGGTCTCCGATCCTCACTGGCCTTTCAAAATTCAGCATCTGACTCAGGTACACGGTTCCCGGCCCCGGCAGGACACCGGCGATGGCCGCAGAGATAAAACCGGCTCCGATCATCCCATGGGCAATCCGCCCATGAAACCTGGTGCCTTTGGCATACTCTTCATCCAGATGCAGAGGGTTTTTGTCTCCTGATACTTCTGCAAATATTTCCACATCCTGCTCCGTTACATATTTATAAAAAAATCCCTCCTGTCCTACTTTGAGCATGGCCCCTCCTCTCTGCCTGACTCATGGAGCATGACACTGACCCTGTAATTCCCGGGTCTTGCGGCCTCCTCGAAGGCTTTCTGAATATCTTCCAGCGGATAACTGGCCTCGATCAGAGGCCTGACATCCACCACTCTCTGATTGAGCAGTCTGGCCGCTTCCAGAAAATCCTTTGTATCGCCCAAATATGTACCCAGAATCTCCATCCTTCGGTAATGTATGTCATTAGAACTAATCCCCAGCTCAGGGGCCGGATAAGCGGCTGCAAACATCAGCATCCGGCCGTCAAAATGTTTGAGCATGGCCGCCGCCTGTTCATTGGCTTTTGTAGCTCCGGCGGCCACAATGACAGCATCTGCGCCCCGGCCTCCTGTCATCTGCTTCACTCTCTCCACCGGGTCTGCGGCGCCGGCATCGATCACCTCAAATCCCATGACTTTAGCAGTTTTGATCTTCTTTTCCATCATTTCAGTGACGATCACTCTGGCACCGCACGCCCTGACTGCCTGAGCATTTAAAAGTCCCATAGTCCCTGCCCCGATGACTGCCACCGTATCCTGAGGGCTTACTCTGAGCTTTCCTATTCCCTTTGCTACGGTTGCCAGAGGCTCTAAAAAAGCCGCCTCCCCCGGACTTAATTCCGGATTCATTTTCACTGCTGCCGTAGCATTTCTTACCTGATATTCAGCAAATCCCATTCTTCCTTTATACCCGCCCTCATGAAGGTCATAGGAGCTCCGAATCACGCACTGGCTTTCTTCCCCTTTTCTGCAGTGTTCACATTCCCCGCAGTAGTTATTGGAGATGGCTACAAAATCCCCCGGCAGCAGCTCCACTACCTTGGCTCCGGTTTCCAGGATCACTCCCGCCCCCTCATGTCCGCCCGCCATAGGATAGCCCTGGTGTTCTCTCAGCCCCAGCCACTGTCCGTAATCAGCAGTACAAATATTGCAGGCCAGCTGTTTGATCAGTATCTGATGTTCTCCCAGTTTCGGCAGCTTCATTTCATGTACTTCAGCATGTCCCTTCGATGTCAGAACGCCGAACCTGAACGTTTTCACTGTATTTTTATCCATGATATTCCCTCCATCCCGGACATTTATGATAATCCGTGCTCCAAAGACATTTCCGGCAGTTTCTGCAGGATACGATCTCCCTTCCCTGTTTTATTTTTATTACCCATTCAGGATCGCAGAGCAGCGCTCTTCCAAGGGCCACAAAATCCACACATTCCTGTTCCAACAAAAACATTCCCTGTTGTACCTGCCGTATTCCGCCCACAGCGATTACAGGACAGCTCACTCTCTGTTTCATCTGCATGGCGCCCCAAATACGGATATTGAAGGGAAATTCGTCAGGAGGATTCTCCATGGTCCTCTCATCCATAAAGCCCGTAGACCCGAAGCCTGTGGATACATGCAGGAAATCCATGCCGGCTTTTTCAAACGTCCCCGCCATAAATGCAGATGACTCCAGATCCGGCTCGTTAAATCCGAGGCGGACGGAAATGAGAAAATTCTCACCGCAGCTATGCCGGATGCCCTCCATGATATCAAGTACAACCCTCATTCTTCCTTCGATGTTTCCCCCGAACCGGTCTGTCCTGTGATTGACTGTCGGAGATAAAAATGCATTCAGAAAATAAGAATGAGCGCAGTGAAGCTCGACTCCGTCATATCCGGCAGCCCTGGCCCTGACAGCAGCCTCAATAAACTGCTGTTCTCTCAATAGGATTTCGTCTTCACTCATTTCGTCTGCCGTATATTCTCTTCCCCTGAGTGTCCCATGAAATGCGGACGGGGAGGCAGGCCTTCCCGATACTGTCCGTATGCCCGCATGGTGAAGCTGTGAGAGTATCGGAACTTTAAACTTGTGTGCTGCGGACACCAGCATTCTGTGCCCCTCCATCTGATCCTCGTTCCATATACCTGTCTGATACTCAGAAAGCCTTCCGTCCTCTGCCACACAGGCTGCTTCCGCGATGATCATTCCGATCCCGCCCCTGGCCCTGGCCTCATAGTGGGAGATCAGCTCATCCGTGATTATGCCGTTCTTAACCCCATAGCCGAACGTCACCATGGGTGCCATTAGAAATGCAGACGTAATTGTCTTTCCCTTTATCACTGTTTGTTTCTGATACATCAGGTCCCTCCGTCCTGGCTAAAAACAGCCATATACCTTTTTTGGGTTTTCAACAAAAATGGTCCGGATTTCATTCTCTGTAATTCCGCCCGACTCCTTAAGCCTCGGAATAAACTTGTTTAAAATATACTCAAGACCCGGTCCGCCGCCGTTGGCCCTGAAATAATTGCTCCTGCCAAAGTCCGCGCTGATCAGAAGCCTTTCCAAATAACCTTCTTCCATCAGATCCAAAATCATATCAATGTTAGTCTGGACCGGATAGCGGTAAACTCTTGCGATGTTGTCCACAGACAGGAAGCTTCCCATAGAAGCAATTTTCTTATATTCATAGGGATCCGGATTCCGGTCCATATGTCCGAGCACTACTCTGGAGAGATCCGCCTGGCAGCGGTCCAGAAGTCTCAGAATTTCTATCCCTATCATCCCTCCGTGATGAATCCAGATTGGGGCATTGGACTTCTGCTGTGCCCTGGCGGCAGCTCTCAGACACTTCTCTTCCCTCGGATGAATAAACCGGGGAGATACCGCACATTTTAACTGTCCTGCCCGGATCTCCGTTCCGTCCATGCCTTCCTCTATCTCTCTTATAAACAGTTCTGCCAGCTCCTCTGTGCTGATATCATCAATAAAATCCGGGTTGTGGTCAAACAGATAAAATCCGGCGGTGGCAATCAGATGCACTCCGCTCTGCCTGCTTGCATAGACAAGCTTTTGCGGGTCTCTTCCGTAATCGGCAGCCGTTCCCTCCACAATAGCAGACCCGCCGGCTTCGGCAAACAGGCGAAGTTCTCTTATGGAACCCTCTATATCCGTAATTGCCAGAGTAGGATCCTTTTCTGCTGTATACGGATTGCAGCAGACATGTTCATGCGTATAGGTAAACCCCATTTCTTCTGCGTCCACATCTCCGAGGACAGTTCTCACACAATTCATAGTATCCGCCTCCTTTCTACCGTTTCCAAACTCGGAGCAGCGGCTGTTTCCATATATAGTTGAGCAGATCTTCCACTATCATCTCAGATGCCCATTTTTTAGAATCTGTGCTGATCCCAGCCATATGTGGCGTCAGAAGAACGTTGTCCATCGTAAAAAACGGATGATTTTTCGGCGCCGGTTCATCCCACATGACATCCACCGCGGCAAACGCAATCTTTTTGTTCTCCAGAGCCTCGATCAGCGACCTCTGATCCACTACGGCAGCCCTGGACGAATTGATAAAATAGGAGTCCTCTCTCATGGCATTAAACCATTGATCATTGATCATGCCTTTCGTCTCCGGCGTCACACTCAAATGGACACTGACGAAATCACATGATCGCAGCATCCGGATCGGATCTTCATATTTTTTCGCGCATACCGCATCAAATATCTCCTGGGGCTGAAATGGGTCATAAGCAGCAACTTTCATCCCCATGCCGGAACAGATCTTCGCTACGTTCTGTCCGATATGGCCCAGTCCGACGATGCCCACTGTCCGGCCGTATACATCGATTCCCCACGGATAGGAGGATCTCGGATTCTCTCTGTCCTTAAACCGCCAGATCACATCCTTTTTATCCGGCACATCGTAAATATCTTTTTCATCCGCCAGAAATCTTCCAGACCAGAGGCCGTGATAGGTAAAAGAAATCCTCTTACAAATATCCAGCATCATGCCCACGGTATATTCCGCAACCGAATGTGCATTTCTTCCCGGCGCGTGGATGACCGGGATCCCCAGCTCTTTTGCAGTCTTCGTGTCAATATTGTTAGGCGTGGCCCTTCCGCAGCCGATCAGCTTTAACCCTTTTTCTTTGAGTTCCCTGATCACTCTTTCTGTCACCGGATCAGTATAAAACAGCACCGCCTCACAGCCAGAACATTCTTCTATGATCTCTTCCTCTGTGGGAAGGATATCCGTGGCCGTCCACGGAAGTATTTTCACATCACAGCAGGACTCCAGCTCTTTCAACTGTTCCGGCCAAAGTTCCATACTCACGGCAGCTTTTATTTTCTCCATGTTGTCTCCTCTCTCATTCCAATGCTTTTCCTTCGCTTCCAAACGTTTTCATGTATGTTTTTAAAATATGTTTATAGGCTTCTGCCCCCGCTGCCAGTGCCTGGTTGGCATACACCGTCCGGTTTCCGGTATAGATAAGTTTTCCCTCATTATCGAACAGCGGATCGTTTTCCTCTTTAAACTTCCGCACCCCGATTAAGTATTCCGTGGAAAGATCCGTAGACAGATTGATCTTCTGTATTCCAAGGGTGATAGCCTTCTTCAGCTTTTCCTCTCCTGTATTAGAACCTCCGTGCAGCACGAGGGGCACGGATACTTCTCTGCTCAGCTCAGAGAGCAGCTCAAAGTTTAAATGGGGTGTTCCCCTGTAAACTCCATGGGATGTTCCCACCGCCACGGCCAGGCAGTCCACTCCGGTTTCTTTCACAAAGCCAGCGGCCTCCTCTTTCCTGGTAAGCCCGCTGTCCCTTGTCTCTTCATACTCTGCCCCTTTCCCCACGTGTCCCAGCTCTGCCTCCACCGTTACACCGACTGCGTGAGCCGCCCGCACAGCCTCTTTCACTGCTTTTACATTCTCTCCATAGGGAAGTGTGGATTTATCCAGCATAACAGAGGTAAAACCGCATCTCAGGGCACGCTGAACATCCTCATACTCTTTCCCGTGATCCAGATGCAGGGCTGCCGTTACCTCCGGGTATTTTTTCTCATACATCCGTACCGCCATGGCCAGCTCCTCCATCTGCACATAAGGCGTGCAGGCTATGATCACCGGAGCCTTCATTTCCGATGCGGCCGCAAAGCACGCTTCCACCGTTCTCCCCGTAAAAACATTTGCTGCAGCTACCGCATATTTCCCATCTTTTGCTCTCACGAGCAATTCCCTCATTGAAACTAACATGCCAAAACCTCCCTTTCTCTCCTTAAAGGAACGGGACCGCCCGGTCTCCCTGACAATCCCTTTCCAGCGAACTATATAGAAAATATTTTGGTATCTTGTATTGTCTTCCGTCTAGAACATTCCGGAGAAGAAGGAAACAATCTTATGTATGATGTATCCGACCCATTCCTGTCCTACACAAAATCCTGATATGGTAGTTCCGGCCTCAAACTTAAATCCTACGCCGGCAGCCATCTGTGTGATCAGCGGTGCCAGGTCTGTCGCAATCCACAGGCCGATGCAAAGTGTAAGCACCGCAGCAATCAAAGCCCTGAAAGAGTTTCTCTTGGTACCGATGACAACACCGATCATCCAGTATGGAAGGGCTGTAAGGTCTGTAAACGGAAGAAATCTGTTTCCCGGAAGAATGATTGCCAGTCCGAGCACGATCGGCACAGTGATGATTCCCATAGTGATAACGTCCCTGTCTCCCAGAAGCATACAGTAATCCATAGCAATGTTGAACTTTCTTCCCGGAAATCTGGTGTTCATAAAGTCTCTAGCTGCATCCGTGAGAGGAGCAAGGCCTTCCATCATGATGGAGACCATCCTCGGAAGCAGGAACATGGCAGCGGAAAGTCCTACTGCTACGACCAGAGCCGCATCCCATTTATATCCTGCGAGAAAGCTCATGATACCTCCAAGCAGAAATCCCAAAATCATCGGTTCGCCGAAAAAAGAGATGCTTGACGGCAAATTTCCAAGGTTAAAAGAAATTTTGTTTAAACCGGGGATCTTATCAATGACCCAGTCCACACCTCTGGCGAATAACAGCTGAAGCGGGAATCCCTGTGTGGAGAAGGTCAGGCCGGCCATCTGTTCTCCTGCAAAGTCGGTGATCACCTGCTCCTGTCTCTCTCCTAAGATCGTATTGACCATCATAAACAATGTACCTACGACAATACCCAGAATGAAGTTTCCTGTGACAAAGTAAGATACAGTTCCGATCAGAATAAAGTGCCAGTAGTTGAAGATGTCTACATTCAGCGTGTGAGTGATCTTAATTGCCAGGCAGATCACATTGACTATAAGGAATGTCACGATGGATGCCAGCACAAAGGTTCCGCTTCCGAAAGCAATGCCCGAAGCCGCAGGCCATCCTACATCCGTGATATCCAGGGCCAGTCCCCAGTTTGCCTGCATGGCTTTTACAAGGCCTCCAAGATTGTCGCTTACCAGGCTGATTGCAAGACTTATGCCGGTAAATCCGATTCCTACCGTAAGTCCGGCTCTCAGCGCATTTTTTACCTTCATCCGGAAGACCACTCCCAGAAGAAAGATAACGATCGGCATAATAACAGATGCCCCAAGACCTAAAATCGTATTGATAACGCCCATATTCCATCCTCCTTTTCATTTGTTATGAAATACTTTTTAAATATTCTTCCATTTCATCAAAAAACTGATTTTTCCCAATACCAGTTAGCAGGGGAACCCCTGACATGACTTTAATCTCACCCACATTTCTCACAGATTCTAAGGAAGTGGTGGAAACAATAATGGTCGGTTTCACGTTGTCGATCAATCCCGACATCTCATTTACTCCGCAGGTCCTGACTTCAACATTCACTCCCCGGTCTGCCATCCCCTGCCGGATGGAAGTTGCCACATGAGAGGAAGTTGCAATTCCGCTGCCGCAGGCAGACAAAACCTTAAATACTTTTGCCATAATTTTTCTCCCTTCTTTCGATGTTTAAGTGTTTATTCCTATTTTTGTATGTTCTAAAATTTCTGCTATTTTCTCAGGTTCCTGCTCTTTCTCCAGCTGTTCCATCGCCTCCTTATCAGAGAAAATTGATATGATCTTCTGCAGCAGTTCCAGCTGCTGCTCTGTCTTCTGCAGTACCAGGTTAAAAATAAAACGAACGTCGACTGTGTTCTGATCATTCACCATTTCATGAAATTCTACCGGCCTTCTAAGCTTGGCAACGGCTATACACGGCTTTATCACGTGGTCAGGCTCCGTATGGGGCAGAGCCACCGCAAACGGTTTGGTACAAAGTCCGGTGGGGAATTTCCGTTCCCTTTCCAAAAGCATATCCAGATATCCTTCCTCCACATATCCTTCTTTCTTTAAATGTCCTGCCATCTGCCTTAAGGCATCCTGGAAATCCTTTGCATCGACATCACACAGAATCAGCTTCGGACAAATCAACTCTTTTAAATTCATATGCTTTCTTTCCTTTCTCTATAAAATCGGAAGTCTGTCTTTAAACTGAGCCAGGTTTTCGGAACCCAGCAGCTTCCTTACCAGACCCTCATCATCCACCAGGCGGACCGTCAAGTCAAAGAAGCTGTTTAAATACTTCATATCTTCCTTTTTCACTGCCAGCATAAAGATCAGCTGTGCTTGACCGCTGCCCCATAAAATGGGCTGATTCAGAATGCCCACGCTGATAACCGTCCTCTTTGCACATGCTTCGATCGGATGAGGCATAGCAATCTTATTTCCAAAGATTGTAGAGGCCACCTGTTCTCTCATCAGCGTCTTTTCCGCGAAATCCTCTCCGGCGAAGTCAAGCCTTATGAGATGTTCTGACATTGTCCGGATAACTTTTTCCGGCGTCTCAGCCTTTAGATTATAAAAAAACAGTTCTCTGTGAAAATAATCTTTAATGCTCCTTGGAAGCTGGTCATACATCAATTCTTTACGCATCTGCAGAAGCCATTTATTGATCTCCCTCTGATCTTTTTCGTTCAGCAGAGGCGAAATCTGTATTTTCGGTACCTGAAAGTTTTTCAGTACCTGTTTTGATTCTGTGGTAATCAGAAAAGTAGGTTTTAATTTTTCTATCTCATTGACTGCATAGATAGAGAAAGGACCTTCAATATTGCAGATGTCACCGTAAATCGCCTTCAGTCTTGTAGTCAAAAGCCTGCTTGTCCCATAATTCATTCCTGTGACGACTGCAATCGTAAAATCTTTCGGAGATTTTTTTCTCTCCATCCTCTCCACCGCACTTCCCAGATAAGTGGCCACATATCCCAGTTCATTTTCATTCAGCCTCACTCCGAACACATCGTAAAACCGCTCGTATAGAAACAGAGACATATCAAACACAAAGGGATATTCTGTCTTTAAAAGCATCAGCACCGGATTGGTGCTCTCCGGCTCCATCCTGATTCTTTTTAATGTATACCGGATGTGGGTCACAAGCCCTGCCTTCAGCTCCTGATCATCCGTAAGATCCAGATGAAATTTGTTTTTAATGTCATTTAAGAGTTCATTGACCACAAATTCATAGTGGGACTGCTCGGGTATCGGCGCCGGCCTGACCTCTGCTTTACTTCCGATCAGCCGAAACAGAGAAAGCTGAACCGCCAGATCCACCAGTTCTTCCTCATTTAATTCTGTGGAGAATTCTTCTCTGACTTTCCCTGAAATGGTCTCCGCAAGTGTCCAGTTGATATCCTCTGATGTCAGAATATCTTTTGTTTTATTCTTATATTCATACCCCATATGGACTCTTGTAAGTTTAATCGACAGATAAATAACCAAATGAAGGATATCCTCCGCTGTCATGGAAATTTCATTGTCCGCCAGTGCATTCAGCACGCAGTTCATCATTTTTTCCGGTATGTCAGCCCCAAAATAATCGTCATAATTCTCAATCATCAGATAATCCGGGTCCGTCCGGTCTACCATCAGTTCCTTCAGAAGAAATCTTCTCGTCTCTTCCTCCCCGTAAGTCCATATCTTTCTCCCGTTCCTCTTAACATACATTGGTGTCGTGCGGCTCTCCAGCATAGCTTTGATCTTAAAAATCCCGCTTTCCAGGGTCGTCCGGCTGACGAACATTTCTTCCTCCAGCTCATCCACATCCTCCGGTTTCTCTTCATCCGCCTGAAGAAGTCTGATCCCAAGGGCACGCATCCGCTCCTGCGGTGTCAAAGGCACATCCATACCATCCCACAGCAAAGATTCCAGCTCCCCCTGCCTCTCTCCCCGCAGCCGGTAGCCCTCCTGTCTGGAAGATTCTATATAACAGCCCACGGTTTTCAGCCAGACATTAATTGCTGCAATATCCGCCCGGATGGTTCTCGGAGTCACCGCCATCTCCTCAGCAAGTTCCTTCCCTTTTACCCAGCCGTCCAAAGACATTAGCTTTTTTAATATCTTCTTTTGCCTTGTCGGCAGTCCTATCATTGCTATCACCCTCTCATTACTGTTTTTTTTATCTTATCACCTCAGTTCCGCTCATCCTTCAGGTATTTTTTTCCACTCTTTATAAATTGTCTCTCTTATTCTAATCCAAGCTTCTTTACTGCCCGGTCATGCATGATCTTATAGCCCGATTCCGGTAAAGGCTTCATTTTTCCTGCCACATAGGTGTAATATGCTATCTGTGAATTTTCCTCTACATATTCTGCAATGCTCATCGCCTGGGAGACATTTCTTCCCGCAGCGATCAGACCGTGATTTTCCAGTAAACACACCACATTGTGGTCGCCCATAGCCTTCACTGCCGCTTCTGCGATCTCCTGCGACCCCGGTATTTCAAACGGTGCCACTTTCACCGGAGAATACGGTGCAGAAGCAGCGGCCACCGCCGGAAGCTCTTCCACCAGAATCGACATGGCGGTGGCAAAAGGAGAATGTGTATGTACGACCGCTTCCATCTTTACTTTATTCAGAAAAATCAGGCGGTGCATCGGTGCTTCTGTGGATGGTTTGCATTTTCCCTCTGTCCATTCCCCTGTGGCAAGATCGATCACCGGCACCATATCCGGTGTGATCTCCTCATATGGTATCCCGCTGGGTGTAATCACCATGACCCCCTCTTCTCTGCAGGCGATCGAAACATTTCCCGAAGTCCCATGGATCAGCTTCTTGTCACTGCACTCGATAGCAGCTTGAATGACCTGTTCTTTGGCTCTCTCTTTTTCCATAGTTTCCTCCTTGAATTCACAATTTTTTATCTCTATAAGTCACAGCGTATTTCATTTTTGATGACTTCTCCTCCCGCATGGGAGTTCAGCGCATCCAGACACTGTTCCAGGGGATATGTATCATTTACAAAAAGATCCTCGCTGATAATCCCTCTTTCAATGAGTCTGAATGCCTGTTCCTCAAGCTTCGGTGTCGTATGGTAGACTCCCTTCACTGTCAGCTGGGAGTAATGAAGAAGTGTCGTGTCCACCGTGATCCGGCTTCCTCCCCTGCATCCTCCGAATTCAAGGACAGTCCCGGCTTTTCTGACCATGTAAAGATTTTTTTCCCAAACCTCGGGGACCCCGGTAGCATCGATCGCTATATCAACACCTCTTCCGCAAGGAGTCAGCCCTTTGACAGCCTCCACTACATCCTCTGTTTCAGAAATGTCAATAGTAACGTCAGCACCCAGTTCCCTGGCCACCCCAAGGCGTTTTGCATTTTTATCTGTGCTGATAACATAAGCGCCCCGGAGTTTAGCAAGCTTTGTCATCATAAGCCCCAGTGGACCCGCCCCGTTGATCACTACAGTATCCATCAGCTGAATATCTGCATCTGTGATTCCATGGACCGCACTGCCCAGCGGTTCCAGTAGCGCAGCAGAACGGAAGGAAATATGGTCCGGAATATGAAACACATTCTCTCTCACGATGGCCGCGGGAAGAAGCCGGTACTCCGCCCAGGCACTCTTTACCATGGTCAGATCCTCACACATGCTGTGTTCCCCGATCTTACAGTAGTAACACTTATTGCACGGAGCAGAATTGTGAGGTGCGATCCTGTCTCCCACTTTGAAGCCGGTTACTCCCTCCCCTACTTTGGCGACAATTCCGGCACTCTCGTGTCCAAAGATCAGTTTCTGCCCTTCTTTGAATTTCGGATATCCTCTTTTATACTGCTTCAAGTCCGTTCCGCATGTCAGCGCCGAAATATTCTTCATCAAAATTTCCCCCGGCCCCGGCTCAGGGGTTTCCACGTCTTCCATTCTTAAATCATTTGGTGCATAATATACAGCCGCTCTCATATGTTTCTCCTCCTTTTTTACTATATGGTTCCTCTTATCTTGTCTCAAGAATACCATGCCCCTTTCTTACCCCTCAACCAGACTATTTCCCATCAGATAGGAAAGACTTTCATGCATTAGCGCAGTACTCTCTAAACAGCGAAAGAAAAAAAGCTGATCCTCCGTTTCATCTACGGAGAATCAGCTTTTCGCTGTCTCTTTTTCTGCATATGAAATTTTCAGCCTGCGTATCATCTACAAAAACTGCATCTTTTCAAGAAGCGCCCGGCCCACTTCTCTCTGTCCTCTTTTACAATAAAAAAGATCCCTGACTTTTTTTCTGTCTGCTTTAAAATCATCAGTTCCCGAGACGATCTGCCGCATGCCTTCCATTAATTCATCGAAGGTCCCGGCCTTGATCCCCGGTGTCACTTCATCATAAGGAAAATACATCTCCCTGTCCTTTTCAATATAGCTGTCATAATCAAAATCATAGAAAATAACCGGGCGGTCCAGCAGCAGATAGTCAATATATGTGCTGGAGTAATCGGTGATCAGTATATCCGTTTCTATCAGCAGCTCCTGAATATCCAGCGAATCCTTTGTCATATCCACAATATTGGAATAATCCGAAAGATCTGCCTCCTCATGAATATGATAAAAATGTCTGCGAATGATAAACAGGATCTGATGATCCCGGCAGAATTCATCCAGCTTTTTTAAATCAAAATGCTCCCTTAAAGGAAACGGAATCTTTCCTTCCTGCCGGTGTGTAGGTGCGTACAGAATCACGTTTTGACCTTCAAGCCGCTTCCTCAGTTTTTCATTCACCGGAAAAAGATGTTTATCGTCGTAGAAAAAATCATTCCTGGGCTGTCCATAAGTAAGGATCTGCTCCGCCGGACGGCGGAACGCACTCTTATAAATCTCGGAAAAAGTCCGGCTCGTAGCCACCACATACTCTCTTCCCAGAGGAAACTGCTGAATCTTACGCCGGATCTTCTGTCCCCTGCTGTCCCAGTCTTTTCCCTTGGTATCATCATATCCAATCTTCTTAAGCGGAACTCCATGCCAGACATTCAAAAATACGGCTCTTCCGAGAAATGCATGATTCAGATCACTGATTCCATTGCACATCACCGCATATTTCGCCCTGAGCTGACAGAGAATCCCCTTCCGTTCAGAAAACAGGTAAGCCTCATAACCTAACTCTCTCACTTCCCTGACAACACGTGGATTTTTCGTGATCCAGACCGGCCGGATTCCGTCCATCTGATTTGCCTCAATAAACAGATATTTAGGATTGTCGGCAAACTGCTGTCCGAGCCATGCGCCGAATACCCAAACCTTTCTGCTCCTGGGCCAGAGACACGACAAGTACATCACAATATATTTCAGTATAAGCTTCATACCACTTTTCATCTCACCCTAACCCCACAACCACTGCATCAGCTTACGGATATTTCCTTCCTTCAGAACCTGATGATTCCGGTAAAAGAAAAGTCTGCGCATCTTGCCTTTATAGTATAGATTCCCATAAGTTTTCAAAAGATTATATTCATCCAGGCCTTCGATCTCTTCCCCATAGGTTTCTACAAATCCCTGGATCTGTTCCATAGATTTGATCATCTGCTTCCGGTAGGACTCTTTGCCCTCCTTGAGCCTCTGCATCAAAAACACGGGATTCTTTGAATTCTTCGCTCCCACGGAATTATTTCCATGCTGCCTGTAATACATGGTCGGTTCATTGACAAAACCAATCCTTCCGAAAATCTTGGCGACAAGAGCCGCCCAGTAATCGTGCATCAGTATTTTACCCATAGGAAGCGGCTGCAGGAAATACTTCTGAAGTGCCCGGTTGATCATTGCCGTGCATCCGGTCACAGAATTCTGTACAATCAGCTGATTTAATGCAATTCTTTTGGGCAGGTTTGCATACTGGAAGAAGGATTCTGCGATCATCTCCAGATTTTCGTCTACCACTGAAAGATCCGTGTGTACGAGGATCGGTGTATCTTTCCCATACCGTTCCTCCATGGCCTCCATCTTCTTCATCGTCTCATAAATTTTATCCCGTTTCCACACATCATCCTGGTCACAGAACATAAAATACGGTCCGTGTGCATTTCTCAGAAGATTGATAAAATTGTTCCTGGCACTTCCTGTGGCAGGCTCATTCTTTATGATTTTTACCTGATCCGGATAGCGTGTTCTAAAATCCTCCAAGATGCCCAGAGTCCCGTCACAGGACCCGTCGTCTCCTGTGACAAGCCTCCAGTTTCCATATGTCTGGGAAGCAATGGATTCTAATTGAGCCTTCAAATAATCCTCTCCATTATATGTTGCTAATAGAATTGTAACCATAGCCCTACCCTCCTTTTATTTGAGCAAACACAAGCTATCGTCCATTTTTCTGAATTAATTCCACAATTTTTTCGGAAGCGTGTCCATCATCTATATGGTTGAACTTTTGACGATATGCTTCATTCTTTTCCGTCCAAAGAGAAGTATCATACTCCTTGATATCCTCAATTAATTGTTTTGTGTCCTTTGATATCGGTCCAGGTGCTTCCTTCGCAAAATCAAAATAAAAACCACGAAGATTTTCTCTATAATCTTCTAAATCATAGGCAAAGAAAAACATTGGCCGTTTCAATAAACTGTAATCAAACATTACAGAAGAATAATCTGTTATTAACATATCAGAAACTAAATACAGCCATGCTATATCCTTTGTTTCATCAAATGTATAAACAAATCCTTTATAGGGTCTCCAGTCTATTTTATCAGAAACTAAGTAATGATATTTTACAATAAAAATATAATCATCTGATAGCTGTTCCCTGGCCAGATCAAAATCTAACTTTGAGGCAAATTTATATTTCCCCTCTCCTAAGTATTCATTATCCCTCCAAGTAGGCGCATATAAAATAATCTTCTTATCCAACGGCAGTCCCAATAATTTTTTATACTTATTAATTTCTTCCTTATTATTATCACGGATTAAGATATCATTTCGGGGATATCCTATCTGCAAAATCGGCCTGTCCGTAAAAGCAAAACAGGATTTGAATATTTCTGTGGAAAAAGCATTCTGAGAAATAAGATAATCCCAGTCAGCGCAGGTTTTTCGAAACTTCTCATGATAATCTTTAATATCTGTATTGCCACCCATATCCATCTTATTCATATCTAAGGCCAGTTTTTTTAATGGTGTCCCATGCCATGTCTGAATATAGTCTACTTTCTTTTTCTTCCGGAAATACAATGGCTGCCGACTATCAAATACCCAAACGCCTGCACGCATTAAATACCAGAAATATAGGAAATAGTTATTGCGAATTTTTTTACATTTTCCTGGAACCTCTATATCTGTATCAAAGAAAAACCAAATGCAGTGATATTCTTGATCCAGTCCCTGCCGAACCATTTCCTCATAAATATATCTTGGGTTCCCTGTATAATTTCTTCCATTGCTGCTCTGAAAGATAATTATCCTTTTGTCTACAGGAACCAAATAGGTCAAAACTTTATATATCTGTATCGTCAGCTCTTTAATAAATTGTTTCACAAAAATACCTTCTTCTTTCTATTTTCTTAATTCAAAAAACGAATTTACACGATTTTTTGTATCAAACAGCATATTGTACTGAAGAATACGATACTCATTTATTATATCATAATACGGCGAATTCTTATCTTTAATCTGATAAAACTTCCCATTTGCTCCCCAATATCCGTTCGACGTAATTGTTGGAACTTGTTCTCGAATTTTATTTAAAAATTTCTGATAACCAGTCATTTCTGCCCCAGCTGCATCTAACATAATACTTTGTATATAATTCATACTGGATTTTTTTATATATTGTTTATCAATATCATAGTTGGCCCAAATAACAAAAGGTACCTGGTAACGTTTCATCATATCCTCACTAGACCACTTTTCATATTCTCCATTCGTAATTTTATTTAGAAAACTATCCTTCAGTCTTGGCTGATGATCTCCCAGGAATAAAACTACGGTTGGTTCTTTTTCCCGTTTAAAGTATTCCACAATCTGCTTTAAACTGTCATCAGAATATTTAATCAAATTCAGATAACGGTTTGCCTGGTCATCATATTTGCTTTTTTCAATCTGTATAGGCTGTTTAAAATTATCCCAATCCTGATCATACGGACTGTGATTCTGAATCGTCATATTATACATAAAAAACGGGGCATCGCTTTTTTTACGTGATTTCTCATATTCTGAAATTACTCTGTCTATATCAGCTTTATCAGATATATACTCCCGCACTCTTTCCACATTTTCCGGAAAATCAAATTTAGATAAAAAATCGCTAAACCCTAAATATTTATATACTGTGGGCCGATTATAATTGTATGGGTTAAAAGGATGAAGCGCCTGATTCCCTGTATACCCATTCAATTTTAAATTACTTACTAAAGACGGGGTATCTCCATGGATATATAGCTGGAACGCAGTTGTTCCCTGCGGCAAAAATCCAAGAGTATCTCCTGTCAGCAGTTCAAATTCTGTATTTGCTGTCTGGCCTCCCACAATAGACGCATATGTGTATCCATATACACAGTCCTCTCCTTTGACCAAACTGCGGTAATATGGCATATAATCCTGATTTGTCTTAAAGTCTCCTAAAACTTTAATATCAGCAAATGTTTCATTTACAATGGTAATGATATTCGGTGTCTTCGGTTTCTTTTTCTGCTTCTCTGTTTCATTCTCATATTTTGAAATTATTTCTCTTACTTTCGCAACACTGTAGCCTTCCGGCTCATCCACGATGCAGTATCCAATACTTCTAATAAATGTCGCTGCCGCCCCATATTTCTGGTAACTTTCCATTGGTCGGAACATTCGGATATTTATCTTATTCTTTTCCATGAAATCCGTATACACCATTTTATTAACAAATACCGCACTGCAGATGATCGTCATTGTTAATGCAGCAGCACGCAATGAGACTGTTTTAAAAACTTTATTATGTTCTAATTGGAGAATTAAATAAAATAAGCCGACTGCAGCAAAAATTGCCATCAGCTGCAGATAGGATAATTGTATCGTATAATCATTCATAACGCTGGTTGCAGTCTTTATAGTCAACATATCCGGAGCCATCATCGGGATTCCCCGCAGCTCATACACAATAAAAACTGCAAAACCCAATGCTATACTCAACATACTCGTAATCAGACTCGCTGCTGCTATACGATTTGTAATAAACAGCAGCAAAAGATACACCAGTACAACTGATCCAAGACTAATTGCAATCCATAGAGGCTCTTTATGAAAAATATCCGTAGGTGCAACCGCACATTTTGCTTCATTCACAATCCATTCAGATACAATCCATGCATAGATAGGTGAGACAGCTGCTAAAATAACACTGAATATATGATCGATTTTTTCCTCTAATTTAATCTTAAAGACAGAAAGAAAGATAAGAACTGCAAATGCACAGCTTGCTAATACAAATCGCTTCATAAAAAAATCATTTTCTACAGCGTACAGTTTTTTCACAGATATAAAATATCCGAATAACAGAACTGCAATGACAATTTTAATTACTGCCGTTAACTTCTTCTTTTTCTCCTTTCCCGCAAATACACATTGAATCTCAAAATTTAGCATAACTCTATATCCTTTCGCGTTATCGCGTCATAAACAAAAGAAGAATTTCTCCAATTATAAATTGATGAAATTCCTCTTAAATTTTATCTCTGTTTATCATTTTCCTTATTTTGATTTCGCTATTGACTGGATATATTCCATTACCTGACCTCTTAATTCCGGACGGTCCAGCGCAAAATCAATCGTTGCTTTAATAAAACCAAATTTATCTCCAACATCATAACGGATACCTTCAAAATCATAAGCATATACTGCCTGTGTATCGATCAAACGGCAAATAGCATCCGTCAATTGTATTTCTCCACCTGCACCGGCACCCTGATCCTCCAATAATTCAAAAATTTCCGGAGTCAGCACATAACGGCCCAATACAGCCATCCGGCTCGGTGCCTCTTCTTTATTTGGCTTTTCTATTAAATTATCAAGCTTAACTGCTCTTCCATCTGCCGCCACATTCTTATTTGGAGCCACAATTCCATATTTGTTCACTTGATCTTTTGGTACTGTCTGAACTCCGACAACAGAAGCCTTATGTCTCTCATAAGCATTGATCAGCTGTTTTAATGCCGGTTTACCTCCTTTATTTACAACAACATCATCCCCTAAAAGTACGGCAAAAGGCTCATTTCCAATAAAAGACTTCGCACACAGTACAGCATGTCCCAGCCCTTTCGGCTCTTTCTGACGTACATAATAAATATTTGCCAAATTGGCAATATCATTGATCATCTTTACCTGAGCAGTTTTCCCGGATTCTGTTAATCGTGCTTCTAATTCATAATCCTTATCGAAGTGGTTTTCCATACAGTGTTTATTTGAATTTGTGATTACAAGAATCTCTTCTATTCCGCTTTCTACAGCCTCTTCAACAATGTACTGTACTGTAGGGGTATCTACAATAGGCAGCATCTCTTTGGGCATTGCCTTAGTTGCAGGTAAAAATCTTGTTCCAAGGCCTGCCGCCGGGATTACAGCTTTCCGAACCTTCTGTACACTCATAACATTTCCTCCTAACTTTAATCTTCTTCCTTCTGCTTTCCAACCAGTCCAAGATCCTGCTTTATCTTTGTTGTGGAAATGCCTTCTGTCCTAGGCAAATATACCACATCACAATACTCTTTTAAAAAATCGAACTTTCCTACCCAATCATCTCCCATAACGAATGTATCCACGTGATACTCCTGAACATCAGAAACCTTCTGTTCCCAATTATTCTCTGGAATAACCAAATCGACATAGCGGACAGCCTCTACCAATTTTTTGCGTTCCTCATAACTAAAATAACACTTTTTACGTTTTTCATTCCAGTTAAATTCATCAGTAGAGACAACTACGATCAAGTAGTCTCCAAGTTCTTTTGCCCTTCTTAACAAATTAATATGACCTGCATGCAGTAAATCAAACGTTCCATAAGTAATGACTTTCTTCATTAGATACCTCCCAGTATTTACTTGGTTTTTTCCTCATATACTGTACTAACTTCTTCTATGCTTCCACTTGAAATAATCTGTCCTTTTTCCAACAAAATTGCCTTATTGCAAAGACGTTTTACCTGCTCCAGAGAATGCGATACAAACAGTACCGTCACTCCTTTGTCAAACATACTCATAATCTTTGCTTCGCTTTTTCTTCGAAACTTAGCATCTCCTACTGATAAGACCTCGTCTAAGATAAGAATATCCGGTTCTACCAAAGTTGCAACCGAAAATCCCAGTCTTGATTTCATTCCGGAAGAATAATTTTTTACCGGTACATCAATAAATCTTCCCAATTCAGAAAATTCTACAATTTCATCAAACTTTTCGTCTAAAAATTTCTTTGAAAAGCCGAGAACTGCACCATACAAATATATATTTTCCCGTCCGGTATACTGCTGGTCAAATCCAGCTCCCAATTCCAATAATGGAGCAATCTTACCTTTTGTAGCCACGCTGCCTTCACTGGGTTTAAGAACGCCTGCAATCACTTTCAGCAATGTACTCTTCCCTGCTCCATTTAGTCCCAAAATCCCTAAACGGTCGCCTTTCCTCAACGTAAAATTTATATCCTTCAATGCCCAAAATTCATTATATTTTAATTGGCCTTTTATTAATTTTATTATATAATCTTTCAGATCATCGACCTTTTCCTGACTCAAATTAAATTTCATGCCAACGTGTTCGACTCTCAAAACTTCCTTTTTTGCCATAGCAGCCCCCTAGATATGCAAAATAAACTCATCCTGCTTCTTATAAAAGAATATAAGTCCTACAACCACAGATACAACGGCAAATATCGCAGATACCGCCAAAAATTTCATATTCATCGGCCGCCCATATACTGCTTGTCTAAAATTATGAATCAAAAGATATAATGGATTTGCCTTCAGGACATACCCATAAATTCCAGGCTTATTCAACAGTCTTTCAGCTGGATAAAAAATTGCAGAAGAATACATGATCAGCATAAGTGCCACGGTCCAAAGATATTCCAAATCCCGGAAAAACACTGCCATTGTCGATAAAATCATGCCGACACCAAATGCGGTAATTAGTATTAATGCAAGCGGAATTAGAGCTTGAACTAAATATATGGTTGGATACACTTTTAATACAATTGCAACAACTACCAATACAACAAGTGAGAGCATAAAAATAATATAATTGAACAAAACACTGGACAATGGATAAATATACTTTGGGACATACACTTTTTTAATCATTCCCGCATTGCCGCGTATGGATTTCATCGCACCACTGGTAGCAGAAGAAAAAAAGCTGTATAATAACCGCCCCGTCAAAATATAAACCGGGAACGTTGGATCCGGATTTCCAAACATAGATCCAAACACAATCGTCAATACGATCATTGTCAATAACGGCTCCAATAGCGTCCATAAAATTCCAAGGTATGAACGCCGGTATTTCAATTTGACGCCTTTCTTTACTAATTCCCACAACAGGAATCTGTACTTTTTAAAATTCTCAATGTATGTTTTCACTTTTTATTCTCCATTTTTTGAACATTCTTCGACTATTATACTATTGAATGCCTAAATATTCAATAACACATTTGGACAACGGCATTATACACTCCCCGCTTCTTAAAACTTTCCTATGACAAAACCAGCCTTCTTATTGATAAACGTAATTATGGAGTATTCAATAATTAAGACAATAGCTAGAATTCCCAGGCAGTCAATATAGTATCTCCATGCTAAAACTCCTGGCATCCCGGAAATTATTTTCCATCCTGCCGCCGCTGTAGAGATAATATAGAAAGGTCTTTGCGTCACCATTAAAATCAGTGAATTTTTTCCAAGAAATTTCAGAACCGTAAAGTTCAAATATTGTTCAAGGAATTCAAACACTAATAAAATTCCAAAAGAGGCGATCACTGCATTTACAAAGAAAAGCCACGGATGGATGCCTATAGCCATATTATTAAAATCTACACCTGGATTTATTTGGGATGTTACAATATTCAGACCACTGAATAAGATTCCGACTCCAAATCGAAAATAACAATTTTTAGTTTTCTGCCACAACCGGCATCCTAAATAACCCATATACAGAAACCATACAGCAACCACCGATCTTGCTATGGTCAATGTCAGAAAAGATATTCTTTCAAACATCAGTGGATCCATGGAAACTTTCCACTGTCCAAACAGTTCTGTAAACTTCCATGTAAAAACTAACGGCAGTATTAACATAAAGATACGCATCCACTTAGGCAGATACTTCATTACACAGAAAAATAAAATCTCTCCAAACATTAAAACTGGCAGAAACCATAAAGCAAACGCACCTCTAAAGCTTACGGTTGCATAAAGATAAGATTTAATGGATGCCATATCAACTGCATGCTTCATAACCATGGATGCAAAACGAAATCCGATAGAGGCAGTGCTGAACACAAAATACGGGATTAATAATGACTTAAATAACTTCCAGACATATCTTTTCAAAGTCAATTCCTCATAAGAGTTAGTGTAACAGACCAAATAACCAGCCGTTATAAAAAAAATCGGAATCTTAAATGAAGCTCCCCATGTATCTACAGGATTCCCAAGCTTCGTAATATGTCCCCATGTAACCATCAAAATGCCTAAGGCTTTGGCAAGATCAATATATTTTATTCGCTTTTTCTTTTCCATGGTGCTTTCCTTTTTCTAGTAACCTTTCCCTATAATATAGTCATACGTTCTCTTACTGTTATGCGCATCCCGGTATTCAAAATAGTAATCAATATTTTCTGCATCCTTTTCTTTAATTTCAAAGTCCTTGCGGATATAAGCCTCGATACCGTTTATCAGTTCAGTATATCCGACATATCGCTCACCAAATAAATCATGCTCCATATCAATATAACTGCCGTGTGCCTGCATATACATATCATAATCAAACTGATAAAATAAAACCGGTTTCCTCATGTAATATACATCCCAGCACACACTGGAATAATCCGTAATCAGCATAGAACATTTCATCATGATTTCATTTAGCGGCCTGCTTCCAAACGGAATCAGTTCAATATGATCACCACTGACATTAAATTCCCCAAGGTAATCTTTAAATTTAGGATGTATATAAAAAATCAAATTAACATTATTTTCTTTCAATAACCGCGCTAGTTTTTCACTTTGAAGAAGCTTCATATAATTAAAATAATAATCACTTTTTTTGAATTCTTCTGCACTGCGCTCCTCCAGCCATGCACGCCATGTTGGCATGGCAAGAATGATTTTTCCCTCTGCTTTCGATTTATCTTCCAGTACATCCCACCGGGTAAATCCAAGAATCGGAGCATCCTCTGCAGCATAACCAAAATTCTCTGTAATAATCTTTTGTTCAAACTTAGATGTCGTTGTAAAGTAAGTCATAGCACTGGAGCCTTTTCGTCCGAAAATATGATCTACTCGCTTTAAAGCAGTGACCCCATGCTGCAGAAACAGAATATCATGCTTGGAAATCCTGTTGGCAATAATACTTGGTTTTGTTCTCCACGTATAAAGATGTTTCTTAGAATCAGAAGCAATATAGAGATTCGCCGCTAAACTATATAATATATGTTTTAAGCTCATAAAAGGCAATACATTTTCTCCATAATCCTTAAGTTTTTTAAAATCAGCTGAGTCTTTACTTAAAATGAAGTACATATGTCTGCGGCTTTCCGGCAGTTTATCCATACAGTATTTAAAAAAGTAATATCCATTGTCCTGCGCCATTGAACAAAACTTTTCAAAAACAAGCCAAATTCGTTTTCTCTTCCAATAAGGATAAAATAAAATATATATTCCAAAAGCAAACAATTCCTTCAGTCTTGTATTCATTCCGTCAAACTCTGTCACTTCTCTATAGGTAAATGCCAACTTGCACGTAATTGTAGAATATGGAAAACAAATATGATTTTTATCCGCAAATGCCTGGTAATTTAACAGTAGAAAGCTAAGCCGCCGGATTCTGCTTAAATATGCCCAAAGATTTAACTCAATACCATCTTTTTCTAATACTAAAAAGACATCCCAAAACAACTCTTCCATTTGTATCTTGGATACATCTATTTCTGCATCAATAAACCAAAATCCATTTTTCTCTCTCACCTGATAATCAAACGAATATTTTAAGTCTTCTACTGGATTGCGGTAAGAGAAAATAACATCCTTTATTTTGGCACTCTTCTGTTTTTTAAACTTCAGTGTCATTTTCACCAGTGAATTGTGCAGTCTTAACTTCATAACACGGCCACGAATGGTATTTCTTAACTGCTGCTGCTTCGTTGCAAAAAACAATGCAAAACGACCTGTTTCTGAGTTCACATAGGGTATGACTCCTCCTTCAGCCGGCTCATCACAATTTCTATAAAACACATGCTGATACGGTATTGCCTCAAGATAAATTGACTGCTTATCAAGCTCCCCAAACTCCCCCATCCTTTTTTTATAATCAGTTTGATCTTTTAGATAATACGGAACTTTTTTCCCAGCCTCCTCTACTTCCAGCATTAAAAGATACCTCGCCTTTTCTGCTACAAGTTGTGAGTTCATGATTTCATAAAAATTTTCTATAACCTGATTACTCTCTTTTTCTTGTTCTGTGAGCTGTCTTGTCCATATAATCTTCTCATGAAAATTCACCACAAGAAGTTTCGTAATCTTTTTCTGTCTTGCATTGGCAAAATCAATATGAAGACCATCACTCTCTACAAACATGGTTGCAGCAAGATTCTTTGTTTTTCCCAGATGATAGGTTTCTCCTGCTTCGCCATGATAATAATTTTTCTGAAACTTCGGATTAACATTCAGCTCTGCAAAACAACGTTTTACTTCTCTTAGATGCAGTTTGTCGCTGATTTTTTTGCTTTTTTTCCGAACGAGCTCCTCAAAATAAGTTCTTGGCAGAGTTCTTGTGATAAAAATAAAATCAAAATCATCCCGGTAGTTATCATGCAGATAACTGCTCAGTTCCGGATTAAAAAATCTTTTTTCAAAAATCACGACATCTTTATTTTTATCAACAATTTTTGCAATGGTATCAATAGCTTCCGGCTTTTTTATTTCCGGATAATACAGTATATTCCTCTTCTTCTCCAAATTATTACAATAATTGACCACCGGCATCCCACAATCACTTTCACGGAATACCAATTCTGCCATCTTGCGACTTGCATCAGCTGAATCATATTGAATATACTTCTGAATATATTCATCATCGTGATCATAGCTGTCATTTCGAAATTCTTCCTTTACGATACAATTCAACAGAGTCTGTGCATCATATATTTTCCGAAACGGCAATTCTTTTATATCAAAATACATTCCCCGGTCGTGCATATATTCATCATAATCATACATATATAATATAATGGGTTTTCTTGTAATAGAATAGTCGAAAAAAACGCTGGAATAATCCGTAATTAATGCATCCACACTGTTCAAAAATTCATACTTATCAACCCCCTGTGGAAAAGAATAAATATGTTTATAATCATCCAATTTTATAAACTTTTGCACCATTGGATGAAAATTCACATACAGCTTTTGATGAGATTTTAAATTATCATCTAAATATTTTAATAATTTATTGACTTCTTTACTGTACTGCGCTGTATCTACATCATGATTGCTTTTTCCTCTCCAAGTAGGCATATAGGCAAGAGTGGTATATTGATCATTTCCAAGCTTTTCACGTACTTCTTCTGCTTTCTCTTTGTTCATGAAGATGCTGTTTCTTGGATACCCATTCATGATCACTTTCCCGGTGTACAGGGATTCTAAATTATAATCCTCCATAATAGCTTTTTTTGTGAACTCATTTGGAAACATAATATAATTGGCATGCAAAAAATTATGCTGCACATTATACATTGATTCAATTCCATATTTCATTTTTTTACCCAGTGTCTTCAAAGGGGTGCCATGCCAGGTCTGCAGATATATCTGCTGCGGCCTGCGAATAAAGTATGCCGGAAATGAACTGTTATTAATCAAATACTTTGATGTCGCAAGTACTTTTGTATATTTAAAAGTACTGATATCTACAAGTTTTACTTTTAATCCGATAGAATTAATAAACTCTTGATCTCGCTGCATGTCATTTGTAGCAAAGTATATTGTGAATTTTTGTGATTCCGGCATTTTTAAAAAATCCTGCAAAATCGCTAGCGGTGAATCTGAAATGTCTTTTCCATGAAATGATTCAAAAAGAGCCTGATGTTCTTTAACTGCTGCATGTTTGTAATACCATGCATACATAAACTTCATTTTTGGAGTTTTAGGAAACAATCTTTTTACAAATCGAATAATCTTACTCATTTTACCCATGTTTTTTTAAACCTTTCATCGCTTTTTTAAGTGATTTTTCTGTTCTTTTACACTGCTGGTCCGCAGCCTCAGGTGAATACAAAATCTTCCATGCTTTATTCCGCTCTTTGATAAATTTCTTCCAAGTCCGTTTCGTATAATTTTTCTTCTTGTATTTTTTAGCTTTTGAGTATGTTTTATATAACTTTTTCGTATGAATCGAAAACTGACTTGACAAAAATTTTTGTTTGCTGTCATTCTGAATACTCACAGCTACTATTTTTGCCAAAATCCTGGCACCTTTCTGATTAAAATGTGTAGAATCATCAATTCCATTAGGATACACAGCATGTTGCCCTGGCTTATATTTTATATACCAAGCATTACAAATCTTTTTGCCGCGAAAATTAAAATACTCTACACATTTCTTATTTAAATCAATACAGCTTAGTCCAAAATTTTTTGCAATTTTTCTGGTAGCCAAATAATAATCTTTTGCATTAATCCTTATTTTTTTCGCGTTTGTAAAATTCCTTGGCGGTGTTGTAACCAAAATCACTTCTGCACCTTTCTTCTGAATCATTTTTATACAGTATGTTAAGTTTTTCTTATATTTGCCGAGAGATGCATATTCACGTCTGGCATCATTATGGCCTAAAGCTATGATAACATAATCATTTTTATTCACCTGCTGAAGCATCCCCGAGAATCTTCCGCTGTCAAGAAATGTTTTAACACTGGCATAACTTTGCCCCCAGTTTTCGATATTTAAATTCTGAAGTCTGTGGCGGACAACGCCACTATAACCGCTGTATTCTTTTGGAAACTCTGCAGTTGAACCTTTCCCGCCTTTTAAGTAATGAACCAATTCTTGTCCCCATCCATCTCTTGGTCTTTCTTCGTCAGAATAATAACGAGATTTGGAATCCCCCATAATAAATATCGTCTTCTTTTGCGCTGCCTGAACAGGCCTCTCAGGAATCATAACCGCATATAAAGAAATCAGCAACAATTCTGCTGCAAGAAATAAGTGCATCTTTTTTAATGTCATTTTCTCCTCCATTGCCCTCAGCATTCGCCAATATATCCTTTTTATTATAGCAGTTAATTTGGTTTTTTAAAATATCTTTCATGGATTAAATTCTTCAAAAACAAATGCCAGGAATCTCTTCCTGACATTTAACTGCTTCTTGCTTAATTTTCTTTCAAATATATAACTTTACATTTTTTAGTTGCATATGCTTGATATTTCCATGCAATCTTTACATAGTTTTCTTTTACGTTAACTCCAACATTGTCTCCTAAATCGATTAGATTCTTATTAGAAAACTTATTATAGGTAATAGCATACTGACTGCCGCCTCCACTGTTTTTCCAAGGCGCCAAAAGCATCGCTTTTCCCTTAATATTTTTAAAAGTATTATTCTTAATTGTCGGATAGATCAGACCGGAACCAATAATTCCATTTCTCCCGCTATATACCACATGATCAATAGAATTATTGATAAAAACCGGATACTTCCAATTCATCATCCGAACAGCATCTTCTTTCATTTTTTTTATCGAACAATTCTTAATCGTTACGTATGTGTGATACTTTCCTCCGCTATACTGATGCGTTCCAATGGAACGTCCCAAATTAGAAAACTCACAATTTTCGATATTTACTTTATAATTCGGTGTTTTATCAAATTTGCTCCATTCCTGGGAATAGCCTCTGGTCGTTTTGTCCGGAGTATCTAAATTAATCGCTTCCTTTTTCGCATTACCTTTTCCATTATAAAATTTACAGTCAGTAATCTTTGCATTCTTTGTTGCATCCATCTCAATAAAATGTCCGCTTTTTATATTTTTAAAAGTCAGACCAGTTATAGTAACGTTTTTATTGTGTCCGGTAATAATAGAAATCCCTTTATTAAAATACTTCATATCAATGACAGCATTTCCTTCCCCTCTAAAGGTGATATTTTTCATTCCATTGTATTTTCCGTAGACACGTTTTTTCTTGCTTTTACTTGGTTTAATGAGCTGAAACATAGAACTGGAGGCCTTCCATCCTTTAACCCCCGTAGACTTCCCTTTCGTAAACTTTACTCCGTTTTTAAAAATAATCGTAACATTCGACGGAACATATACTGCATTGGTCAAAGAATATGTCCCTTTTTTCAAAATAATTGTTCCGCCTTTTGATTTTTCCAAACGTTCCAGACGGTCCCTCAGAGCAAAATATGTCCTTGTTTTTTTGGTATACAGCTTTGATTTCAAATATCTTTTACTAATCGGTTTTGACTTTGCCGTCATCGCATAAGTCTTCTTTTTTGCCTGTACATCGACCTCATTGCTGTGTATCTTAAGCGCGCTGACACATAAGACCGTGACCATAAAAAATGCCAGTAAGCATGATTTCTTTCCAATGGATTTGGTCATTTACACCCTCCCCATATTGCTGCTAGTTGCCAAGCATCATTTTAAATACTTTCTCTGATGAATTACCACACTCATATTCAATATAATGTTTATGAAATGCGTCAATCCGATCCCTCGCTTCATCCATTGCCTCATCGAGATGTTCTATTGCGTTCAGCACCTCGTCAGAAGTAAATAATAATGGTCCTGGCGCTTCTTTTTCAATGTCAATATTAAACCCACGAAGTTTGTCCCTGTATTCATCCAAATCATACGTAAAGAATATCATTGGCCGATTCAGAACGGCATAATCAAACATTACGGACGAATAATCTGTAATTAAAATATCTGTGATAATATATAAGTCTTCAATCGACTGATAATTGGTCAGATCGTAAACAAACCCGTCTTGAGCTGCTCCACTCCAGCCTTTGGCTGAAAAATGATGAAGTCTGAGGAGCAGTATATAATCATCCGAAAAACGTTCTTTCATTTTCTCCAGATCAAGCATCAGCTCAAACCGGTTCTTCACTCTCCAGGTTGGAGCATACATTATGACCTTCTTATCAGTCGGTAATCCCAGTTGCTTTTTAATTCTGTTCATTTCCGGTTCATTGTTAGACTGATACAAAATATCTGTCCTTGGATAACCCGTTTCCATAATGGTTTTATCAAAATGAAATGCCGAAGGCGCTAAATCTGCCACAAATTTACTTTGTACAATCAGATAGTCCCATCTCTTACATTTCTTAATATATTTCTGTTCACTTTTTTTCGTCGGAAAATCCCCTGGTACATCAAGACCAATTGTTTTAAGTGGGGTTCCATGCATCGTCTGCACCTCGACCTGGTTTTTCCGTTTTATAAAAGCATCATGAAAATTGACATTATTCACAAAATATTTTGCTCTTGCCATATAGTAAAGATATTTAAACGACAGACGTCTTACTCTTATTCCATTTCCAGTAATAGGAGTACATTCATCTTTTAATACCCATATACACTTATAATCAGGATGATACTTGTCAATGTATTCATACAAATAGCGTGGATTACAGCTAAATTTGCTTCCCCACATAGACTCAAAAACAATCCATTTTCTTTTAATAGGGAGTCTTCTAAGCAATGGATAAATAAAACGATTCGTGAAATCTCGTTTCTTTTTACTCCTTGTAAAAAAGCCTTCTAACCGCAGCGTATTGAAATATAAACAGTCATCTTCTGAATCCAGAACAAAACGATATCGCCTTGTCTTTGTATAATACTTTTCATCCAAAGCAATTGTTTTCTTTTTTACCGGGAAAGTCAATGTCTGATCTTCATATCTATATGAAATGAACACCTGTCTTTTTTTTGAGTAAAGATTTTTTGTAATCACCTCTTTACTCAAATCTACTACAATTGTCACAAAAATTTTATTCCCCTCTTTAATGACCTTCCCTTCTCCTAACAGTATCTGCTCTTCTACTTTCTGGTCTTCAACATACAGCTTAGCTGCTATAGGAATATAATCGGAATCTAATAATTCCTTTTCAATCACAAACTCAAATAAGTTCTGATCATGCTTTACTTTGCTAATAACCGGCGCTATCACATCCCTTGAGATAAAATAACGATTATCTGCTGTGATTTCTTCCAATATATGATCTGTACCATAAGTAGTAAACTGTCTTCCTCTCTTCTCCTTAAGAATTGGCTTATATTGATGCCCCTCTTTAAAGGTCAAGTATCCTTTTCCTCTTGGTATATCCTCAAGAGCAATCTTAACAATATTCTTATCGATGTTAGCGGGAAGCTTTATAGCATCATATGGATCTCTTGACAAATATATTTTTTCCAATGGTTTTGTCAGATTAAATTGTAAATGACGATTTACAATTTCCCGATGTTCAATTTGTTCTTCACATTTACTAATCTTCAACTTCAAAGCGAAACGATAAGTAGTGCTTAACTCTATATGCAGATGCTCCTTCAAATATGATTTATGGTCTAGTTTCTTACGAAGTGATTTCATGATTCCACGCAGAATCAATTCTTTTTTCCATTGATCCCGTTCATATGTCATTAAGATAAAGTATTCACCCTCGATGTTTTTCTCTAAAATATCTTTCTTTACATCAATGGTAATTCTATACCCTGCACCTTTATAGTTCTTCAGATAAAACTGTTTGGTCTCGTTGTCAATCCTAAATCCAAACTTCTTATTTGCATAAGCTGATTCAATACTTTCTGTCTGAAGCGGTATTTTCTCCCCTGTATCCGTTCTAAATAAATATGCATTGAGCTTTCGCACATTTGGTCTTGGAACTGACAGCCCCATAATAAAAATATAACCTTCAATGATACATTTATCATCTTTCCAGGTAATATCTTCAATTAAGTGGGTCAATCTCCATTTTTTTATTGCTGATTCCATATCAGCATCCTCCTTTGGAATCAGATCCTTCGGAAAATGACCTATATATTTACCCTTCTTCTCTGTTATTTTTATATTTTTATAATTATCCACTTCATATTGACGAAGTTGCACCAACCTCTTGGCGTCATCATTCATAATACAACGATATTTCTCACGATAGACTACTGGAAGCTTATCTATTGTTTCAAGAGGGATCGCCTCATTTATATAATCCCTGAGAATCTGAATCATTTCCTCTGTTTTATCTGATGGAAGATAGATACATGTATTTACAAAAACCATCAAATCAATATACAACCATTTATAATGTTTCTCTTCCCACAGTTTTTCTTCGGTAACATTCTCTTTAAAAAATTTGTCTACCATACGAAGCACTGTAATTCTGTCTCTTAAATTAGTAAAATCATCTGCCCTTTGAGTAATTGATTTATTCGCACCATCCCGAATCCTCCACCTGTAACAGACATCCTGCAGCATTGTCACATTATCTGCCAGATAATGCATTGGTATCGTTACCGGGATATCTTCATATAAGATTCTTTCTGGAAATTTAAAATTATATTTATCCCAAAATTCCTTACGGATCAACTTATTCCATGATGTTGTATCGTAGATTAAATCTGTATTTTCTGTAATATGAGTCTTGTCTAAATATTTTTGAAAGGCAAGTTCATGTAAATTTGATACTCTTTCTTTTTTGGAATTAAATCGAGATACATGTCCAACCACCATATCACTGTGGTTTCTCTCTGCGGCCAAATACATTCTCTCATAAGCATCATCCGGTACTATATCATCAGAGTCTAAAAAAATAATATATTTCCCTTTAGCATATTGAATTCCTGTATTACGGGCATTTCCCAGCCCACCGTTGACCTGCCTAATATATTCAAAATTATCGTATCGATCTGCAAAATCCTTGGCAATATCACTGCTTCTGTCCAATGATCCATCATCAATCATGATTGCCTGTATCCCATCCAGAGTCTGGTGCACTACTGACATCAGGCATTCTTCTAAATATTCTTCGACATTATAAATCGGTATAATCACACTTACTTTAACGTCATTCATTTTCACACCTCTTAAATTTCGTCTGTTCTTGTTACATAATTCAAATTATATCATGTTGTTTTCTTTGAAGGAAATTTAAATTCACATTTTTTAAATTTATCTAATCCATCTTCTTTTAATTACACAATATTATTTATAATCTCTTATCAACAACTTCCGTAAATTATTTACAACCACTTGATATCGTATTATTTTTTTAAACCGCTCTAATGCAATAGATGCTATTAAAGATATAAATAGCAATACCAGATAGTCTAACCAAGCATAATAAAATGAATATATAAATTTATGAAAGAATATATCTCGAAAAAAAGAATGTATTAAAAAAATATTCATAGAATGCTTTCCTAAAAACTCTAATACTTTATTTATAACTTTCATGTCAGAAATGTATACATATGAGAAAACAATCACATAAACAGCAGCAAAACCATCCCAAAAATCAAGAAATTTCCAACCAATCCAAGCATTTTGTCTACATTTAATAATCATTGCAAGTCCTAAAGTAAGGATTATAAATTTGAATATTTTAAAAAATGCTCCACCTTTTAAGAGCTTTAACTTTAATGTTACTAATAAGTTCTGTTCAGAAAAGTACATTCCCAATATATAGGCAAATGAATATCGAACTAAATCTGTCTGAGTAAATCCTAATGCCCTCGGTATTGCTATAGACCCTAATAGTACAATCCATTTATATTCCCCGATCAGTTTATACAAAAATGGAAAAAGCAAAATCAAAAGAATCGCCAAACTCATATACCACCATGTCAAACAAAATAAGGGCGTACCCATTAACTTCCCAAGTCCCAAGCCATCTAAAACAAAATAAAAGATAGATGTCCAATCATTTCCATATACTTGTGCATATCTTCCTGTAAAAATCGACAGCAACTGTATGATGAAAAATATAATAAGAAATCCTGACATTAAAGATAGCCACCGATTTAGAACATAATTTTTAATATTCATTCCCTCTTCTTTTTGCTTATAATCTGTATACATACCATAACCGGTCATAAATACAAACATCGCTACACAGATTTTTGAAAAGCTTGCAAGATACTGTATTGTATGAGAAGAAAAGGGAACAAAGGAAATAGGATAATACTCCAATTCCTTTACTTTCTCAAGCATTTCATACGGAACAGTTGCCCATCTTTCTGCATTCAAAAAACAATGATGAAACAACATCAAGACTATGGCTATCCCCTTTATCTGCAATGTGTTAGTTTTTGTAAACTTCATTCACTTTTCTCTCCTCTTTGCCAGTTATCAGTCCCAAAAGCAATGGAATACTAACAATAAAAAAATATGCGTATCTCATATAAACGACTGGTCCAAGCAAACTTATCAAGATATTAAAGGTAATTAACCCATAAGCCCAAAATAAATGATATTTCTTCTTAATAACACAATAAGATAATAAAACAATAAGCAAATTCATATAGAATCCGATATTTACAGTCCATCCAATATATGGATTTTTCTGGATTTGATCCATAATTTTAACCAATGTTTCTCTTGCATTCTTAAATTTACTAACATTTGTAATGCCCATAAAAGGCTGCCCTTGTACCTGAATTCCATTGTAATAAGTTTCACGTCCATAGCGCTCATAATAAAAATATTCATAGCAATTATTCATTGCTGACTGAATATATACATTTGGATACTTTTTTAAATATTTAAACCATATCTTAAAAAAAGTTTTTTTATCATTCTCGGTAAGATTCAAATTATAACTATATTTTACAGGATCGGACTGTCTCGGGTTATATCGTTTTACTAAAACAGAATAGTCTTCTCCAGGACACATTACATACTCAATTATTTCTTTATCTTTTTTTGAAACCTGAGAACCATGCTCTTTTAACAGTCTTGCCATTTGTTGCAATGGCACACTCAGCATTTCCTTTTCACTCCCTGGAGCTATATTAGCAATTTTAAAAACACCTTTCGGCATAACAACTCCTAAAAACAATATCGGGATCAAGTAACTGATACAAACATATTTTCTCGCATTTTTTCCAAAAAACAATGATATCGGAAAAAGTAATAGTAACAAATACAGCCCATTATTCCTCATTAATCCCTGTAAAATAAAAACAATAATTATTCCCGCGAGATTTCTCTTTCTTCTATAAAACTTTTGTGGATTTTCAAACATCCGAACTATACAAAGCGTCGCAATTAAAAGAAAAATAGTAAACAACGTATCTTTACATAGTGATGCTGTCGTAAGTGGTATCAAAGGCCAAAAGGCATAAAAAATGATAACTAAAACTTTTATTGTTTTTGAAGTGCCCCTTTCCTTCAAAAAACAAATAATATAAGCAAATATCAACGCCATTAAAATCATCTGAAACAACATCATCATAAAAAGTCCAAAGCGTACACTATGTATTGCTTCCCCTAATTTCGCAAAGAATCCCAAAATCAAAGTGTGCCCTACCGGATGATGATTATTCCAATAAGATACAGCCGGATTTGATAAATTTACATACTTTCTAGTCCAACACATCGTGCTGTCATGAAATACCTGTCCTAATTGATCTCTCACATCCGGGTTTGCTGAACATGGATACATGAGAATGATATAAGGTAACCAGCAAACAACTAATATCAAGGTAATCTTTATAATATCTTTCGTATTAATTCTATATTCCTCTTGATTATCAACATTTCCTTTCTCCAATAGTCTAAACAACATAGATATAAGGCAAAAAAATATGAACGTTAATAAAAGCCAAATTGCAATGGCTTTACTATGAATCATACCATTCTCAAATACTAAGTTCCAATTGTTTTGCTTTGAAAAACTGTATCCTAAAACTTGAAGCGCTGACGTAACCATTGCTAAAATTAAGGTGATAACAGTTTTTCGATTAAAACTCTTACTTACTTTCATCGTACTTCCCTAACATCTGCAATTTAAATTCAAAGTCCTGTTTGTTTTTTTGCACTAATGTTGTCAATATCAGTCCTGCAAAAAAAGACTGTATTGCTGACAGTGCAATAAATCCGCTAACAATTAGTGTTGGGAAATTTGGTACAAGACCGGTCCGCAAATAAGTAACAAGAACCGGAACAAACATAATCGCTGAAATTATAAGTAATAAAATTGACATTCCGCCAAAAAAGCCCAATGGTTTATAATTTTTATATAATCTTAATATTGTAAAGAGAACTTTAATTCCATCTGAATATGTGTTTAATTTTGATTCACTTCCTTCAGGTCGATCTCTGTAGTCAATAATAACATTTTCTACCAGCATATTTTTGTCTACTGCATGAATGCTCATCTCTGTTTCAATTTCGAATCCTTTGGACAAAACCGGAAATGTCTTAACAAACTGATAGCTAAACGCCCTATATCCTGTCATAATATCCCTGATATTACTTTTAAACAGCCGATTAATAGTTCCTCTCACCAAACTATTTCCCATATTATGAAATGGTCGTTTATTTTCTTCGAAATATGTAGAAGATAAACGATCCCCAACAACCATATCAACATTTTTTTTCAAAACTTTATCAGCCATCTCTTGTCCAAACTCTGCCGGATAGGTATCATCCCCATCAATTATAATATAACACTCTGCATCAATCTCACGGAACATACGGCGAATAACATTACCTTTTCCCTGCTGATACTCATGCCGGACAATCGCTCCTGCTTGTTTAGCAATATCAGCAGTATTATCTGCTGAATTATTGTCATATACATATATTTTAGCTTCTGGTATTTCCCTTTGCCAATCATTAATCACTTTTTTAATTGTTTTCTCCTCATTGTAACAGGGAATCAATACAGCTATTCTCTCCATATACCTGTCCTTTCCTTAATCTTTTATCTTAAGACTTAATTTTTTTAAAATAATTTCAATATAAAAATAATTGATCATCCTCTAATCAAGCCTCAGATATGTGATTCTAAATAAAATTATCTGTCATCTACATACAGCTTTTTATTTTTTCACCAAATTCAATTTATACATCGGAATTATAACATTATTTCATTCTTTTGTAAATTATGCTTGTTTCCATTTCTCTCAAATCAATAACTAGCTAAATAGAATATTTAAATTCCATTTCCTATAGCATCCCCTGCAGAAATTTTCCTTACAAATATTACCATGGATGTTTTCTTGCAAATTTTGGTATGTTCTTATCTCGTGATGATGGTATTGATTTCAGGTTCTCATTATGGACAAACATAAACACTTAACCCTTTAAGAAAGTTCTGCTATTAAACTCTTGTTGGATTCTTCCTCTTCCTTATTAAAAAGATCACCCAGACAGCTTTCCCGTAACTGTACCACCCTCTTAAAAAAGTTTGCTGCTATTTTCTCATGACAAAAGTCTTTGTTTGCTTCTCAGATTTCTGTAATGGCCCATTCAAAGATGCATCAGGATCATATCTGTCAAGCTGTTTTTCCAGGGCACATAGGTCGCTTTCGGAAGCCCTATATTAAGAGAGATGGTTCTTTCATCATTCTGAAATCTATTCTTACTGTTCTCTCAGATGAGCTTCTTTCTCTAAACGCAGCCTCTCCAGTTCTTTTAAATAGGAATTCCCGACTCTAAGTTTTAAATTGTCTCCTTATAATTATTTGAGATTCTTCTGACCATCCTTGGAGATGGCAATCCTATTAGGCCATTGTCACCAAGTGTTTCATATACATGGGCCCATATCTACACAGATTCCCCCGAAGGAACACTGTATTTCTTTGCGATGGATGCCTTTTTTCTTGACTTCGCAACTATATTTTATCATAAAAACAGACCTCCAATCGTTAGATTTTTAGGTCTAACTTTTGGGGATCAGTTTATTTTTACTACCCATCCCTAAAAATATAGCCATAAAAAACAGGCAAACAAATAGAAAAACTGGAGTTCGTAAATAATAGTCCTCAAATAAATTAATGATAAAAAAATAACTTAACGGCAAACACCATTTTTGGCAGCTTATTTCATCCATATTACGAATTTTTTGGAACAAAATAAGAATAAATAATAACAACCCCGAAAACCCGGTAACTGCGAAAAGACCAATATACCCGTTATGTGAATTAAAGTATTGTATAGAATTTATAACTTCTTGTTCTTCTATTCCCAAAGAAGTATGTTTTAATAAAAACTCTTTTCTATTTTCTTTCTGTTTTTCAAAACTACCTGAGCCAAACATAAAATGGTTTTTTCCAACATTTATATCGCTTTTCCAAAGTATATATCGACCTGTCGAAAACATTTGTATTTGTGACTCTTCCTCTGATAAGTCAAAAAAAGTTCTATGGTTGTTTGTATTATCTATCGCAAATATACCTATTAATATGCTCATGCAAAGAGAACAAGTTAAAGTAATATAGGCTATATGTCTTTCTTTTATCTTAGATGAAATACTTACTACACCATATGCAACAAGACATAGCACAACAGCTATCTGTGAACTTCTACATTTTGCAAACCATAAAAAATATAATCCTAAAATCAGATGACACCAAAACCAAGGCTTCTTCTTATTTAAATACCACACTGAAAGCATTAAAGAAAATCCTGTAATAATCCCTAAAAAGTTAGTGTTCCTAATTATAATCGTATTTAAATTTCCACCATTGCTCAAAACAAGTTGGTTTAGAAAAGGATATGATGCTAAATTTTCTATATTTATTTTAAGAGAAATTAATATAGTAGCGATATTACAGACAAATACAAATACTAAAAAAAATCTAATCATCCCATCAATACTTTTTATATTTTTAACAAGAATATTGTTCATTAAAAGAAAAAACAAAATTTCTATAAGTATTGTACGAAGAATAGTAATATCCATGTTTTGTTTATATAAAAAAAATAAACGAATTCCAATATAAATAAATATTAATATATTTTGTTTTATAGTTCTAGCAAACTCAAACTTATGACAACTCACTAAATTCCAAATAAATGGTATAATTAACAGCCCCATAGAAATTAAAAAAATATTGTCTTTTATTGTTGAGTTTTCACAGATAGTATATGGCCCCAAGATTCCCCATAAAAATACAAAATATATTCCCCATAAAATAATATGTAGTACTATACCGTTTAACTTTTTTAATATGTCCACTTTACACCTCGATATTAATTTAGTCATTTGTCTTATAATTATTCTAAGTACTTTCCTGGTATAACAACATTTGTTCTTATTAAATATTTTATTTCTTTAAAACAACATAAAAACAGATTTCTTATAGCTGGTTAAAATTACAACAAAGAAAAATTTTTTAATATTTTTTTCTTAGATAATATTCAATTATATATGAGAAAGATGTAATGCAAAAAAACAAATACCATCAATTGAAAAAATATTGTTAATTTCGTTATATTCATATATCTTTTTCATCGTTCCTCCATTTTTTGTATTTCGTAAATCACATGAAAATACTATTTTTGTATTTGATATGTTTCTACCACTTCATGTACTAATTCTTTTATTTTATCTGATTCCGCATATGCTGCCTCATATAAAAGCTTTAAATATTGGTGAAGTTTCTTTTCATCTATTTCTATAGGTTTTCCAATCTTTATTAATTTGTTGGGTGTCGTCTCCAGTCCTTCCTCATCCATTAATAATTCTTCATATAATTTTTCTCCTGGACGAAGACCTGTATATTCAATTTTAATATCGATATTTGGAGTGTAACCTGAGAATTTAATTAAATTTATAGCTAAGTCTAGAATTTTTACTGGCTCGCCCATATCTAAAACAAAAATCTCGCCGCCCTTTGCATAAGCCCCTGCTTGTAGTACTAATGATACCGCTTCTGGTATTGTCATAAAATATCTAATAATGTCAGGATGGGTAACTGTTACTGGTCCCCCCTCCTCAATCTGTTTCTTAAATAGCGGGATGACAGAACCATTAGAACCTAAAACATTTCCAAATCGTACAGCAACAAACTCTGTACGGGATTTTTTCCCAAAAGTTTGTACTATCATTTCACAAATTCGTTTGGTAGCTCCCATAATATTAGTTGGGTTTACGGCTTTATCTGTAGAAATTAGGATAAACTTTTCTGCGCCATACTTATCTGCCGATTTTGCTACATGAAAAGTACCAAACACATTATTTTTTATGGCTTCATTTGGAGATGTTTCCATAAGAGGAACATGTTTGTGAGCTGCTGCATGATAAACGGTGTCCGGATGATAATCATGAAACACTTTATCAATTTTTTTAGAATTTCTTACTGAGGCAATTAAAACCTTTAAATTCAATGCAGGATATTTTCTCATTAATTCTTGTTGTATATCGTAAGCATTATTTTCATATATATCCAGTAAAATCAATTGCTTTGGACCATGTTTGGCAATTTGTCTGCAAAGTTCACTGCCAATGGAACCTCCTCCACCAGTTACCATAACCACTTTATCATTGACATATCCCATTATTTCTTCAGTATTAATATGTATTTGGTCTCTTCCAAGCAAATCTTCTATTTCAACATTTCTTAATGAACTAATACTCACTCTATCAGTTAGTATTTCATATATTCCGGGCAAAACCTTGATTTTGCAATCAGTTTTACTGCAAATATCAATAATTTCTTTCCGTCTAAGGCCAGTAATACTTGGAATTGCTATATAGATTTCGTCTATATCATACTCTTCAGCGGCTATAGGAATCTGTTCTCTCTTTCCAACTACTTTTTTGCCCTGCAGATAACGCCCCTGTTTTGTATCCATGTCATCAATAAAACAAATGACAATCTTATTTAATTTATCAGAATTAGAAATTTCTTTTGCAATTTGATTTCCGGCCTCACCTGCACCTACAATCATTATGCGACTTTTTTCTCCACGACTTCTTCCAAATATTTCATGTTCTTGTAAATACAAACGCGCAAAACGATAGACAAACCTTATTCCTCCAGTTAAAGCAGTCAATAGTAATAAGTAAATGCAATACCAAGATCGAAACATATCCACTCCTAGCAGCACAAATACACCCATAATTATTCCGATTGATATTATGTTGGCAAGAATAATATTTCTAACCTCATATATACTGGCATACAGCCACAGACTAGAATAAAATTTCATAGATATGAATACTGTCATTGTTAGAACTATAATAATGGGTATGTATCTATTTAATAATAATAAATAGTAGGATTCTATTCCACCGTTAAATCTTATCCATAAAGCTCCATATGATGAAACTAATATTGCCATTATATCAAAAATAATAAGTCCTACTCTTCTAATACTTATTGATTTCCATTTCATTGTATTTTATCCTCAGTTTTTTATTTTAACACATTATAGAAAAAGTTCATCTGTTTTTATAGTCATCTATATATCCCGCTACTTCTTGAATCTCTTCGCTGCTCAAATATGGATGGATTGGAAGTGAGAGTACAGTCTCACATAATTTATTTGTCACTGTATAATCCTTTTCCTCATAGCAATATTGCTGAAATGCTTTCTGATGATGCATGGGCTTCTGATAATAAATCATAGATGGAACTTTTTTTGTTCCTAAAAACGCCCTCAATTCATCTCTTTCTTTTGAACTAGATAACGTGATTGTATACTGGGCCCAACTTGAGCAAAATCCTTCAGGTACGATTGGTGTCTTGACCTTGTCCTTTAATAATGTTGTATATATCTCTGCTGCTTTATTAATATTTGATAACTCATATTTCTGAAAAGCGTCTAATTTTACCAGTAATATTGCAGCCTGAAGAGTATCAAGCCGTGAATTCAACCCCACTCTAATGTTATCGTATTTACCATTTCCTTTCCCATGAATTCTAAATGATCTGATTAGTTCTGCTATATCATCATCATCAGTAAAAATTGCACCCCCGTCACCATAACACCCTAAAGGTTTAGCCGGAAAAAAAGAAGTCGTACCTATATTCCCAAAACTGCACGCCTTTCTTTCACGTATAGTTCCACCAAAACCTTGTGCACCATCCTCAAGCAAAAGCAAATCATATTTATTAGCAATATGGGTAATTTCCTGATAATTTGCTGGAAGACCAAAGAGATCTACGGAAACAATCGCCTTTGGACTTAATACTCCTTCTGTTAGAATCTTTTCAATCTGTTCTTGTAATTTTTTTGGATCAATATTAAATGTATCTTCATCCACATCTACAAATATAGGAGTGGCCCCCTGAAGAGCAACGACTTCTCCAGATGAAAAGAAAGTGAAATCAGGAACAAAGACAGCATCTCCGACTCCTACATCCCATGCCATAAGTGCCAGCTGTAAAGCATCTGTACCATTGGCACAAGAAATGCAATGTTTTACACCAACATATTCTGCAAGTTTTTGCTCAAACTGCTTAACTTGTCCACCCATAATAAAATCACAATTTTTCATTACCGACTGTACAGCTTTATCTATATCAGATTTAAGCTCCTGATACTGCTGTTTTAAATCCCTGAACTCCATCTAAAATACCTCATGTTATCTTATATTACGTGTTTTTTGTTCTGTAATATTGTCCTTTTGAATAATCCCTTTCGGATTTCCCCAGAGCACGATATCTCCTCCATATCCAGCCTCTTCAGGATCTACATAGTTATTGCCTGATAAAATATTATTTTGTATGATACATTTCTTGCTCTTTTCCCCTATTGAAATACCGGAAATCAAATTGTTTGTAACATAATTTCCAGAAATATTAGAATTTGAAATTTCTTCTGCACAAATGCCACCTGAATTTCGTTCTGTTCTATTATTCTGAATTAAATACCCTTCACCGCTTTCTAAATAGATACCGTATGTAACATTCGCTTGAATCACATTATCTGAAATATTATTGCCTGATCTTTTTCCCTTTAATGCCCAAATCCCATAACAGTTTCCACCTATAATTTGATTATTTTTAATATTATTAAATGATGCAGATTTAAGAATCGTAATTCCATCGCCTGAGTTCAGAGTTGCACCGCTTGAATTAATGACATTGTCTGTAATTATATTATTGCTCCCAAAAAGATATATTCCACCAGAACAATCGTAAAATGTATTGTCTAATACCTTGCACAGACTAGAGCCAGCATCTATAATAACGGCATTTCTTCCACCTTCTACATGACAACTATTAACAGAAATATTTTCACTTTTCATAATTGCTATATTATTTTGATTATAATTTTCATTGGTTATTTTTATATTGGATAACTCTATATCATGTCCATGATCAACAACAATAATCGACTTCTCACCTCTGGATTTAGTGAGCTTAATAGTTTCATCCATTCCTGAATCTGTCGTCCCGTTTTGTCTAAGTTGATTTTTTATCTGTCCATTTTGTATTGTTATATTAGCTTTTTCATCATTGAAAAGCTCCAAATAACCGGCTTTACTTTTGTATATTCTATGAGGTCGCTCTTTTAATAGAAATCTTTTCTCGTCCAATACTTTATCAATGATATTCATTTCACCCTGGGAGCCATCAGACAAATAAACCCTCTGGCCCTTTTTTATATTTTGTGTACTTTTTATCTCTACGATAAACTTTTTGGGATCCTGCAGTGGTTTAATCTCTACGTCTTTCATTAGATCTAATTTCGTTTTCTTCTCTACATTTCCTATATAAAACAGTGGATTCCCACCTTTTTTTAACAAAGTATGTCCATTCAGATTCAAATTAGTATTAGCACCAATATACAATGTTCTGTCTTTACATAAAATATCACTCTTTAGTACAATATTTAAACTCACATTTTCTCTTTCCTTTTTCAATACCGTCTCTAATTCTTCAAACGTTTTTACATTATGTGTTACTTGAAGACTCTGAGTACGCTCCTCAGCCTTTACCCCCCCCTCTATCAGAATTGAGACTCATTATTAAAATAATCATAATCAAACTCAAAATTGTCCTTTGTCCAATGTTTTTCATTTTATCCCCTCCATTATTATGTATTGTTAAAATTTACAAACTAAAAAATCAAAATATACCCTACCTTTATATATTAACGTCTATACAAACGGCTGATTTAATGATTCATTTTTTAAGTCTTATCAATTATCTCTGACAGAGTCTTATCCGCCTTTAGTTCATATTTTCTACTACAAATCTCACACTCAAATTTTTTAAGTACAGATCCACATTCACAAACCCAACCAATTTGTCTTGCTGGAATTCCTGCTACTAACGCGTAATCTTTTACATCATCTGTTACTACGGCTCCAGCAGCAACCATAGCCCATTGTCCCACTACACACCCACAAACAATTGTCGCATTTGCACCAATTGAAGCCCCCGTTTTCAATATTGTCTTTTTAAATCCGGCTTTCCCTTTTGGATACTTGGCTCTGGGAGTCAAATCATTTGTAAAAACCATAGATGGACCGCAGAATACATAATTATGAAGTTCAACACCTTCATATATTGATACATTATTCTGAACTTTGCACCCATCACCGATTAATACATTGTTAGAGATATTTACATTTTGTCCAAAAGAACACCCTTTTCCTATTTTAGCACCGCTTTGAACATGACAAAAATGCCAAATCTTTGTTCCATGACCAATTGAAACATCTTCATCAATATAACTACTTTCATGAATAAAGTACTCATTCTGATCCATTAAAATTCTCCAATCATATCTACGCTTGAAAAATCTTTTAGAGGGAGATGCACAACTTCGCCTGTTCTCTGACTTTTATAAATTGCCAGGACCATCTCTAAAGCTCTCATTCCCGCTTCAGCATCTACATATGGATCTCGATCATCTCGAATCGCTTCCATCATATCACTAAAGAGACTGGTATGTCCATTTCCATAAACATTGCTTGTTGCCTCCTGTAAGCCTTTATTTTTCATATCTTCCTTTGTTTCCTTCGAAAACTCCCAGACATCAATATTATTTGTCGACTTTCCTCCAAGCTTTACAGTACCATTTTCTCCAAATAGATAAAGCGTTTCTTCCAGATTCTTCGGATATACATTTGTAGTACCCTCAATAGTAGCAATTGCCCCATTTTTAAACTTTATCACAGCTAATCCTACATCTTCTGCTTCTAAATAATCATGGAATTGTTGCCTTGTAACTCCATAAACACTTTCAACTTCATCACCAAGCATCCATCTTAGTAAATCGATTCCATGGATACATTGGTTCATCAATGCTCCTCCATCTTGTTTCCAGGTACCACGCCAAGGTGCTTGTGTATAATAATTCTTATTTCTATTCCATCTTACATGAATTGACCCATGAGAAAGCTTTCCAAATCTGTTGCTTTCCAAAGCTTCTCTCATTTTTTGTACAGCAATATTAAACCTATTTTGATGACAGGCGGCAACCTTCACTCCTCTTTTTTTCGACAAGTTTATAATTTTTTCCGCATCTTGCATACACATAGCCATAGGCTTTTCAATGATCACATGAATTCCATGCTCAATACAATATAGAGCAATGTCTGCATGCAAACCGCTTTCTGTCGCAATACTGATCAAATCAATATCGTTTTCCTCTATCATGTTTTTATAATCTGTATAACGCCTGATCGTTGTATCATTTTCCAATCCATGCTTCATTAACACATCTTCCATATGTTCAGGAATCAGATCACAGACGGCAACGAATTCAAAGTTATTACTGACGGCCGCCTGAACATGATTTGTTGAAATTCTTCCACAACCTATTAGTGCATATTTCATATTAGCCTATCTCCTTTATAAATCTGATAATCTCTTTTACGATCTTTTCAGCAACATGTCCATTGCCAAAAGGCATATATTTACCAGCAACTATCTTTCTTTAAGGATCCTTGCCGGTATTCCAATTGCAACTTTATTATCAGGGACATCCTTTGTCACTACAGAACCCATACCAACCATCGTATTGTTTCCTACAACACATTGGTTCCGAATAATACTTCCGGCAACATACGCATTATCTCCAATATGAACGCTTCCATATGATTGCGAACAAATGACAGTAGCATCCTGACCAATATAATTATTGTGTCCGATATGCGTTGACGGCGCAATTTTCACTCCATCCGCAATATAGGTATCATCAATGGTGCCTCTTGCTATATTGACATGGCTGCCAATAAACACATCATTCCCAATATATACGCCTCCATGGTGTTTTACCATAACCTTTTTGTGATTGCCATCTTCGGAGTAACCAAACCCATCCTCTCCGATAACACTCAACGACTGAATATAACAGTTTTTTCCAATGGCGACGTTGTTTTTTATTACAACATTATCACAGATCGTAGTATCGTCGCCTATACAAATTTTTCCCGTGATAGAACAATTGTTTCCTATTCTTGTGTTTTCTCCTAATATGACTTCCCCTCCTATAACTGTATTCTTTCCAATCCGATCGCCGTGATCGCTGTTCTCTTCAAAGAAGTGCTCAATAATAGAGAAGAATATTGCTTTTGAATCCCTGGAAATAATCTGATTCTCCGCAGCTGCATATACCCCCTCTTGTACGACAATCAGTTGTATATCTTTTACATTCGGATACCCATTCCTATCTGATTTAATCCAAGTTATGGTTCCCTCTTTATAATTATCTAAAGAAGAAAATCCCGCAATCGAGCACATTTCGTCTCCTAAAACAGTAAAATCAAATTTCCGACTGTCCAAAAAAGCTTTTATTTCTTTCAGACTAACTTTTATTGCTTCTCCCATTTTACTATCGACTCGCCCTCCAACACAACTTTTTCATTTTGATTGGTACAAACTGTATCCATTATATATATATTCTTTGCCCTCTTTATATCCTTCACGCATACTTTAATTTCAATACAATCATCTATATAGACCGGAAGTTTATAATTAAACGACTGCGATATTAAAATTGTTCCTTCTCCCGGCAATACTGTACCAAGCAGTTTGGAAATACCATTTAATAAAAACAATCCATGAGCTATTCTTTTCTTAAAAATTGTTTGTTCGGCATAATGATCATCCAGATGAACCGGATTATCATCGCCCGACACATTGGCAATTTTTCTTACTATTTCATCGGTTGCAACAACCTTTATCATGGCAGAATCACCTATTAGAAGTTCTTTCATATCATCCTCACAATCTACAAATCCTTTTTCGCCAAGATACTTCCCAGATCTCTTATATTATCACTCAGACTTTCATAACACTGAAATACCTTTTGATGACAAAATTCTTTTAAAACCGTTCTTACATCCTTTTCCTCTTCGTAATACCAAATAGGATGCGTAAGAATATGCAGGCGATTATATTGCTTCTGATTCACAATTTCTAAAACATCTTCCCGCCAATTTCTTCTGGAATCGGATATATACTTGAAATTTTTAAAGAACTCTGCTCCATAGCTGTTGATCACATTACCTGATCTTATGACATAATTGGAATCCAAAGTTTTTTGAGATGGTCTATGCATTGATACACTTATTACCCTGCTGTCCCCTCCCAGAAAGCTCTCTAAAATATCCAATTCTTTTTCTATTGCGTCCGGAACATTAATCTCTCTCTTTTCATACTTCTCCTCATCAAAATGCAACCCTATATCGTGTCCGCAATCTTTAATTTTCTGTAAAAGATATATATTCTTCTTTGAAAACGCATTATAAAAATCACTGCTGATCAGAACATAATATGTAGATTTCACTCCCAGGCTGGCTTCTAATTTTGCCAAATCCAGTGCCCTTTCAATATCCATATCAATATCATGTCGCAAAATAACTGCGTACTCATATTGAGAATAATTCAAATAATCACTAAAAACATATTCTCTGTCTTTTAAAGAAGTTATCAACTGCTTATATGCGTTATAAGTAAATCTCATATTACAAAACCTCAATATTATCTCTGATATCGATATTTTTCATCACATTCTTGGTGTCAAAAATTGCAACTGCATTTTTTTGAACCATTTCATAATCAATATTGGTATGTGCGGCTGTAATGCAGATCAAATCATACAACGCAACGACATCCGCATCAAACTTACTAATGCCCTTATGTTTTTTACCTTGATATTTGTATTCCGATATATACGGATCATAAAACTCCACATTTGATCCTTTTTTCGCAAACTCTTCAATTACCTTGAGTGCAGGACTTTCGCGATAATCATCAATATCCTGTTTGTATGCAACTCCCAAGACCAATACTCTTGATCCATTCAACGGTTTCTTATGTCGGTTCAAAATATTACCTGCTCTTTCCACAGTATATTCCGGCATCTTATCATTAATCATCATTGAACTTTCAATCATAGATGTATGGAAACCATATTCCCTTGCCTTCCATGAAAGATAATATGGATCAAGCGGAATACAATGACCACCAAGTCCCGGGCCGGGATAAAATGCCTGAAAGCCATACGGCTTTGTTTTCGCAGCATCAATTACTTCCCATAAACTAATCCTCATCTCATGGCAGAGAATTGCCAACTCGTTTACGAGACCGATATTGATATTACGATAGGTATTTTCCAAAATTTTTTCCATTTCTGCTACCGCCGGAGAGGACACCTCATATACATCTCCTTCCAATACCGTGCGATACATGGTTGCAATGACTTCCGTGGCATCTTTTCCTACGCCCCCAACAACCTTCGGCGTATTTTTTGTCTTATAAATTAAATTACCCGGATCAACACGTTCCGGTGAAAAGCCAAGGTAGAAGTCCTCTCCGCACTTTAGTCCGGAACCTTCCTCTAAAATAGGCTTTATCAGTTCTTCCGTAGTTCCCGGATAAGTTGTGGATTCCAATACAACCATGGTATTCTTTTTAAGATATTTAGAAATTGCTTCCGTAGAACTTTTTACATAACTAATATCTGGCTGCTGATGCACGTCTAAAGGAGTTGGAACACAAATTGCAATAAAATCCGTCTCCTTGACAAAGCTAAAATCTGTTGTCGCTTTAAGCATTCCGGTCTCTACCAATTTCTTTAAATCAGAATCCACTACATCGCCAATATAATTATGTCCCGAGTTGACCGCATCAACTTTTGATGCCTGTATATCAAATCCAATAGTCTCAAATCCCGCTTTTGCCTTTTCTACAGCTAGTGGAAGTCCAACATAACCCAGACCAACGACTCCAACCTTAATATTTTTATTTCTGATTCTCTCAAGTAATAAATCTTTCATGAATTTTCCTCCAGGTTAGATCAATTTGTATGTTTTTAAAATCTCTACGACTTGCTCTGACGTAGTTCCATCACCAAACAGATCCCCATTGTTACAATCTTCAGTTCCTTTTACTGCGTTTGCAATTTTTATTTTATCGCTTCTGTCTCTGCTGTCATCAAAATCAATTGTAATAATATGTTCTCTATTCACCAATTCTTTCCAAGGGTTAAATTTAAGCATAAACAAGCACCTTTTTTTCGCAAAATATGTCTCTTTTGAAACTCCTCCCGAATCACACAAAACATATTTACAATCATTCATCAGTGCAACCATGTCCATATACCCTATTGGTTCAACAATTTTCAGATTTTCAATCTTTAAAGCTTTTTCCCACAATCCAAATATTTCAAGCATTTTTTTGGTTCGGGGATGCAAAGGACATAAAACTTGGTCATTAATTCTCACAATAAAATTTAAAATTTTATTCATTCGCTCTTTTGAATTTGTATTTTCTTGTCTGTGCCAAGTCATAAGCACATATTCTTCTTTATCAACATTATACTTTTCCAAAATTTCTTTATTGCCCTTTTTCTTACAATATAAAAAAGTATCATGCATAATATCCCCAGTAAAGAAGACACCTTCCATAATATTTTCTTTTTTAAGATTTTCTACCGAATCTCTATCAGGACAACACAAAATTTTTGAAATATGATCAACTAAAGTTCTATTGATCTCCTCTGGATTATTTTTTGCATAGGTACGCGGTCCTGCTTCTATATGTACAATAGGTATATCTAACTTTACCGCTGCCAATGCTGCTGCCAAAGTTGAATTTGTGTCTCCGTATACAACTACAGCCGATGGAGAAATATCATTCATTAGCTTTTCTAGTTCCATCAATGCCATGCCAGTCATTTGGGCATGTGATCCACTGCCTATCCTTAAGTTTTTATAAGGTTTTTCTATTCCAAGTTCATTAAAAAAGATGTCCGACATATTTTCATCATAGTGTTGTCCCGTATGAATTATTATATCTTCATAACCCCTTTTATGAAGTTCCCTGGATAATGGCGCTAACTTTATTAATTGCGGCCTATTACCCACTACATGCATTATCATGGTTCACCCTCCTGACTTAAACATTTGCTTTTACATTAAATTTTCTCATCCACAATTCCAAACAAATAAAACGAAAAAGGCCTGCTCCATTTTTATTAACCAATATTTCATCCCAGTTATTAATTAGCTTATCAACATCAATAAAAGCTGAAGAGCGAACTTCTTTCTCTAAAAATATTCCTTTAAAATACTCTTTTTCATTCTTTAGCCAAGTATCCTCTGGTGTAGCAAACCCAATTTTATCTTTCCTCTTTTTTATCGCCTCAGGCATACTTAATGCTTTTCTCATAATATACTTTGACCATCCATGATATATTTTTTTCCCAATAGGTAAATTTGCACAGAACTCTACAAAATGATAATCTAAAAATGGTAGACGACTTTCTATAGAAAATGCCATAGAATTTCGATCTGCATATCTTAATAGCGCAGGCAGAGATGCCACGAATACATCGTTGTACTGAAAGTTTGTTTTTCTTGAATAATCAAAACCATTTTCTTTCTCTTCAAATCTCTTATTGAGATAGTTATTTTTTATTTCTACTTTATTTTTTGAAAAAATTTTACGTATTTTTAATATATCATTTTGTAAAAACATTGTACTTTTTACTTGTGAAATTGATCCAAATAATTCTATTATAGCTGTCACAAAGCGTTTTTCCTTTAATAGTTTATTAATATAATAAATTCTTGATTTCCTGTATCCACACAATATTTCATCAGCTCCTTGACCATCTAATAATACAGTAATCCCATTCTTTTTTGCATCTTTATATACACAATAGCTTGCATACATCCCTGTTGAAGAAAATGGTTCATCCTGATAATAGATTAAATCTTCTAGTTCATTCTTCAAATCATTTTCACTAGAAAAAACCTGATGTGAAATAGTATCAGTATGTTGTGTCACTACATTCATATATTTTCTTTCATCAATTCTTTTGTCATCTGTACAAAAAGAGAAAGTATGCTGCTCTTTTTTTTCTGGCATCTTGTTAAGGATTTCATCAATGCAACAAACAATAGAAGAAGAATCTAATCCCCCTGAGAGACAACTTCCAACCGGAACATCTGCTCTCAAACGTAGCTTCACTGAATTCTCAAATGTTGTTTTACAGGTTTTTTTATCATTTATATTTACCCTTGCTTTTGTTTCTTCATTAAACTTCAAATCATAAAACCGTTTTATTTCTATCTCTATATTTTCTTTAATCAACATATAATGCCCTGCCGGCAATTTATAAACATTTTTAAAAAAAGTTTCATTTGTATGTTCTACCAATCCTTGTGTTAAATAGTCGAAAACTATAGGTTCATTTGCAACCCGTTCAATTTTCTTATCGCAAAGTAATGCTTTGATTTCAGATGCAAATAAAAAACGTTCATTATTAATATTATAATAAAATGGTTTAATGCCAAAACGATCTCGGGCACAAAACAGCTGTTTCTTTTTTTTATCCCACAAAGAAAATGCCCACATACCATTAAATCTGCTTAAACAATCCACTCCCCAAAAATCATATGCTGCAAGTATAACTTCTGTATCGGTATTTGTTGTAAAATTATAACCTCTCTTTTGTAATTCATCTTTCAATTCTAAATAGTTGTATATTTCTCCATTGAAAACTATGACATAACGTTCTAGATATTTCATCGGTTGATGTCCTTTGCTGGTCAGATCAAGAATAGACAATCTTCGGTGACACAACCCGATATATTTGTCTAAAAATAAGCCTTCATAATCAGGTCCTCTATGAGCTAATATACTCCCCATTTCTTTTAAAAACTCACTTCCATCAAAACATCCACTTTTATCTATATAACCACATATTCCACACATACTTTTTCCTTCCCATTATGTCAATAATAAAAAATTTTAAACCAACATTTATATACTAGGGCAACATTCCTAAATACAAAATTTTTCTGATACTTATCCCACTTTTCTGCATAATAACGAAAAATCTCATCTTTTGTTAATTTATACAAAGCTTTTAGCTGCTGTACATGGACATTATGATAAAATTTACTTGCAGGCATTTTGGGCTTTTCAAGATAACAATCTGCTCTTGACCAGAAACCCAAATCAAAATCAGAAAGCCGTTCTTTAAGAGTTAAACAGCACTTATCGAAAATCTCTTTAGCTGTATTGTCTTCATAAAACAAATAATAATCATATACCCCGTACATGGCATATATAAAACCATCTAGGATACATGATATTTTTTCAGTTACAGCTTCCTCCAAATACATTCTTCCTTTGTTATCAAAATTTACTACTCCTCCTTCAAAAACGCTGTATTGGAATGATTGAAACAGATACTGAGCTGCTTTTTCATAGTTTTTCTCTCCTAAAATCAATGCCGCTCTCAACATAAAACTAATCGCTTGACCTTGCGCTATTGCAGAGATATAATTATCTTGAGAAATTTGATTATACTCGTCACCAGAAAAAGTATATTCCAATCTGCCTATTCCTATATCATTAACTATCATATTTTTGTATAGCCAGTCAGCTTGAATTTTCATTTTAGATAAATATTTTTCTTCTTTATTTTTTAAATATTTAGAGCATAATCCCAAACCATACTGAGCTATTGCACAAGGATTATATTGCACCCCCATCTTTCCCTTGTAATCTAATAATAGGACTCCCTGATCATCAAACAAATAATCATAATCTGCTTTGGACGAAAAGTCCAAATAGTAATCACAAATACTTGTATTACTTAAATTATACACCCCACAGCCTTCGTACAAAGGAAGCCACCAAAACGCCAATGATGATGTGTCTTTTTGCACATATCGCTTTAATGTATCAATCAATCTTCCCATTTCGTTTTTTCCTTTTCAGTAAATTTACTTTATAATTTTTTTTCAATATAATTAACCAAATGATAATTGAAATATTAAATGCTATTATATTTCCTAATATAATTCCATTCACTCCCAAACTTTTTATAGTCAGGCATGTCACTCCTATATATACAATCATCTGAACAAATAGTACCCCAAAAGGTTCAAAAAATCTCCCACCTGCATAGGAAATGCTCTGAAAAAAAGAACTCAATGCCATTCCCGCAATTCCACATGCATAAAACTTTAAAGAAATAGCCGTGGCAGCAATATCCTTTCCCCCAAACGCTCCTCTTCCAAATAATAACTGCACCACCCAATTGCCTAGTAATTGAAATAAGATAACTGTTACTACCGCACCAGATATACAAAATAAAACTATTCTTTTTATTATCTTAGATAATTCTTCTTTATGCTCATTTAATATTAGCCGTGTAACATCCGGTAGCATTACTTTTGTTACCGATGTTATAAATAAATACACTGGCAGATTTACTATTTTATAACTATAAGACAAGATTGCTACTGCTCCATCTCCCAATAAAGAGGCAAAAAACTTGTCCAACATCAAATTTATTGAAGTAAAAGAAGAAATAATACAAACAGGTAAAATAGCACCAATAATCATTTTCATACTAGTTTTATTTACTTTTAGAATAGTTACACGAAGATTATATTTAAAACAACAAATAATTAGGACAGTCAAAAACATCAAAATCCCGCCGCACACTGAGCCAACGGCAACATAATATATATTTGCTTTTGTTAAAATCTGCATTAATATTATACTGCCATTCAAAAACAGAGTAGCAGCTGTAGGTATGATAAACTGGTTATTTGCATTTAAAAAAGAATTAAATATCGAAACCATTGAAAGAAAGAAAACATTTGGGGCCAATATTATAACTAGTCTACAGGTTATAACAAATTTATCTCCATGAAATCCTGGTGCAACAAGCCCAACAAATATATTCGGAAAAAACGATATAGCCGCCACTAAAATCAACAATATCATACTACATAAAACAATAGCACTATGAATTAAATTGTCATCTTTTTTTTGTTGTTCCCTTACGAGTAATGGAGTTAACGCTAATGGCACAGCACTTATTAAAATTTGAGTAAATAGTAATGGTATAGTTTCAGCAACCTGAAAAGCCTCCAATCCTTTAGATGTACCCAAATAGAATGCAAAAAGCATCTCTCTAATATAACCAATAACTTGAGATAACATTGTCAAAAATGCTACACTTAATGTAGTACTTAAATATTTCTTCATATCACTCTATCCTATCATATTTTTTATATTCCACCGCCATTGCTGCAAAGAATACAGAGCAAATTATGACAAACTCAATACTTCTAAATACTGCAAAAAAATTAGCATAAACAAATGCCATCGCTATAACAGAAAAACTAAGTAAAAAAACTCCTCCATCCTCTATTTTACCATTAGATTTTTTAAGCATCTTAGCGTTCATTCTTATAATAGCAACTAAAATAATAATTATATATGCAGCGCCTAAAATTCCAAAATCCATTAAAATATAAGCGAGTATATTATGCATATATAATACTGGCCCTCCATAATCAAGTCCATCTGCCTGCCATCGATACCCAATCCCCTGCCCAAATATGGGTGAATTAATGAACGATTTAACAGCCATCTTTAACTCAATAATCCTTACCGAAACGCTTCCTTCATCAACCGTTACTATTTTTTCTGGTTCTTCAGCTTCATTACCTTCTATACTTCCGTTATTATCCGATATTGACACCATCGTTTTCCATCGTTTTCCAAGATTTGTTCCCGCCATTAATATTACCATACAGGCTAATAAACAACATTCAACAATTAAAACCTTTCTTACTAATTTCTTTTTATCTACCCCTTTTTTTCGAACATAAATCACTACACCTATACCCAATACTATCCATCCACCCACAAGCGCCATTAACATTGACTTAGTCTCTGTCAGCATAACTGCTATAAAACAAACGAGAGTACCAAATAAATATTTTTTGTTTTTATTTTTTTTTCTAATATAAAAAAATCCTAAAATTAATGACCCTACCATCGGAATCATCGATGTGGCTTTTATCAAGTGAAATGTCACTCTTTGATATGGATGTCCAAATACATAAACCATATAATATGTAATAATTCGCAAAGCATAAAAAATTGAAATCCAGCCAATTAATCGAATCATATTCTCAATTTGTTTTTGTTGCAAAGCCTGAGTTATGATTACAATATAACAAAACCAAGTAAAAGGCAGTATGCCTCTGACCACATCTGAAATCGGAGTACCTCTGGAAATCCCCCACAAAGCCGATATTGCACATAAAACAATAAATCCAACTACACATAGAAAGCTTCCATCAACGTTTATCCCTTTCTTAGCCCAGTTTTCTTTTAAAAACATTAAAACTGTTGCCACAGATAAACATGCAAAAAGGGTATAAATCAAAATTCGAATTTTATTCATCCTCCCATCCATAGAAGGTAGAATAAACAACAACATAAGTTGCATTAATAATAAAATATATATAACACCAGAATTTTTTAATCTATTTTGTATACTAAATCTCATTTTTCTATCACCGTTATTAATTTTTGAGTCAATTGTGAAAATTCAAAATCTTGTGATGCAACACGGCTATTTTCACACATCTCTTTATATTCCTCTTTATCTAACTTATACATTTTTATGATTCCTTGAACCAGCCCATCAACTGAATTATTTTCTTTTAACACTAATCCACATCTATATTTCTCAACAAGATTATATGCACTTGGCTGTGTGTAGAGCACAGGTTTACCTGCTGCAATATATTCAAACAATTTATTATGACTTCCTCCATATCTAAGGACGTTATGTTTGCTTTCAAATATTTCTTTAGCATAATTTACAATAAGAATATTCCCTTTACTTAAGATATATGGAATATTTTTTTTGGGAACTCTTCCTTTAAACTTTACATTCTGTATTTTATAATCCAAACAATATTTTTCTAAAATCGCTTGCTCATCCCCCTGTCCATATATTAAGAACATGATTTTATTTCCATAAATTTTTTGAACTTCTCCCGCTGCTTTTACGATTCTTCCAATGTCATTTGCTCTCGAGATTGTACCCGTATAAATAATCTTAAAAGCATTACTTTCTAAATCTACATCAAAAAAATAACCACTTTCAACCTGTTGGTCAAATTGTTCCAAATCAATTCCATTGTTAATATAATAAACTTTTTTTAAATCAATAGTTTTATTCCAACCCCTATCAATTATATATTGTTTTCCACCCTCCATCGTAAAAACAATGGCATCCGATCTTTTGTAAATCCACCTTTCTCCATAGTATAAAATCCTTGCTATCATGCTCTTTTCTTTAAGTGCTCCTAGCATAACTAATGTTTCGGGCCATAAATCACGAATTTCAGTTATAATTTTGCAATGAATTTTTTTTGATATAATAATACCTGCAACGCAAGTAAATGGATGAACAGATGATGCAATGATCACATCTGGTTTTTTTAATTTCTTCATCAAAGCCCTATAACTTCTCAACAGACCTACAGAAAACTCTATCATGTTCTTTATTCTCTGTTTACCATTGCCAAAATACGAACCTGTTTTAATGAATACAAAAGGAATGCCTTCCCGCTCTTTTATAATGAACCTCTGATCTTTCTCTTCAATATAATTTTTTGTACCTTTATGTAGAAACGAGGCACAAATTATAACAGGGCGATATCCTTTCTTTTTTAAATTAATTGCAAAGTTATAGTGCCTTCCACCCTGAGTTTCAAACATTTCTGTTGCATAATGATTAATCAGCCAAACGTCCTTTTTCATCATTCTCCTCTTAACGTATATTTACCACATATTTAATAATGTATTATTATATTTTTTCTGTTACATTTCCATTTTCAAATTTTTTATTATTTAATTTTTTTTACTGGGACCCCAACATACACACCTGGTTCTGTCAAATTATTTATGACAACACTTCCTGCCCCCAAAATTGTTCTTTGGCATACTCGGATTCCCTGAATAATTTTTGTACCAACGCCAAGTTCAGAACATCCGTCTAATTGAACATATCCAGATAAATTTGTTGCAGGATATAAGGTAATATAATCTTTTAAAATCACGTCATGACCAACAGTACAATTCCAGTCAATTACATTGAAATCATTCATTTTCACATTTATGCTAAGCACACATCCCGCACAGATAATATTTCCTCTTCCAATTCTAATATCTGGAGAAACCACTGTATCAGGATCCATTAAATTTGGAAAAATGAGATAATCATTTTCTCCAATCTCCTCCCCTATCTTCTTTCTAACCATTGCATTTCCAATTGCACATACAACATTCAGAGATTTACTCACAGACTTCAAATCAGAAACTTTCCCAATTACACTATAGTTCTCTACTTTTGTGCCAATTGCAATATTATCATCTATAAATCCTTTAATTTTCCATTGATTATTTACTTTGTTTATTCTTTCAATCAACCATACAACTTCTCTTCCAAATGCTCCTGCTCCAACAATGACTATTTCATTCATAATATATACTCCGTTTTATTCTTTTGAACCTTTAAAAGCTTCCATAGTGGCTGAAGTACTGCTATTAATTCCTTCTTTCTTAATCACTGTTTTAAATGTTTTAATAAATATCTTAATATCTGTCTTAAAAGAAATATTATCAACATATTTAACATCAAATTCTAATTTTTCTTCCCAACTAATAGAATTCCTTCCATTAACTTGCGCATATCCAGTAATGCCCGGAAGAACTTGATGCCTTCTTTTTTGTCTTTCACTATATAATTCTAGGTATTCAACCAATAAAGGTCTTGGCCCTACAATGGCCATATCTCCTTTTAAAATATTAATTAATTCCGGCAGTTCGTCTAGACTTGATGTTCTTAATGCTTTTCCAAAATTCGTTAACCGTTCTTCATCGGAAAGTAAATTTCCATCTCTATCCGTTTCATTCGTCATCGACCTAAATTTATACATATTAAATATTTCACCATTAAGACCAGGTCTCTTCTGTTTATACAATACTGGTGATCCTAATTTTATTCTTACAGATAACGCAACCATTAAAAAAATTGGACTAAATAGAATCAAAGCCACGAATGCAATACAAAAATCTATACATCTCTTAATAACTTTAATGTAAACCTGTTTGAACATCAGTTCCATAATCCCTTCACAATTTCTATAACTCTTTCTAACTCCTCTTCCGTCATTTTTGTGTCGGATGGTAAACATAATCCTCTTTTAAAAATTTTTTGAGCAGTTGCTCCATTATCAACATATTCATATGTTTTATAAAAAGGCTGCAGATGCATTGGTTTCCATATGGGTCTAGCTTCTATGTTTTTATCTTCTAATGCAAGTTGAATATCTAAAGGTGTCACTGAACATGTTTCAGACAAAACAAACGAAGAAAGCCAACAATTACATTTTTGATTTTTATTGTTATTCGGCATCATCTTTATATCTGATATTTCTTCAAAAGCTTTCTTATAAAACGTATAGATCTTCCTTTTTTTCTCTATGCGTTGATCAAGAACCATCAACTGACCTCTTCCTATTCCCGCCACAACATTGCTCATTCGGTAATTGTATCCTAACTCTTTATGATGATAATAACGTTCAGCTTCTCTTGATTGTGTTGCCCAAAACCGTACTTTTTCTGCTTGTTTCTTTGCCTTCTCTGAATTAAGTAATAACATCCCGCCTCCAGAAGACGTAATAATTTTATTGCCATTGAACGAAAGTACTCCACAACTTCCAAATGTACCCGTCATTTTGCCTTTATATATAGTCCCTAAACTTTCAGCAGCATCTTCCAACAAAGGAACATCATACTTATTACATATCTCTAATATCTCATCAATTTTAGCTGCAATGCCGTATAAATGAACAACAATTACTGCCTTTGGTTTTTTCCCAAAACTTATATATTTCTGAAAAGCTTTTTCTAAAGCATCAGGACTCATATTCCATGTTTCTTCTTCACTGTCTATAAATACTGGTGTTGCATTCTGATAGATGATAGGATTTGCACTGGCAGAAAATGTAAGGCTTTGACAAAACACCAAATCCCCAGCACCAACGCCTAATAGTTTTAAAGCAAGATGAATAGCTGCAGTACCTGCACTTAAAGCCGCTGCATCTTTAGCCCCTGTCACTTGACAAATTTCCTTTTCAAACTGATTTACATTTTCACCAAGAGGAGCAATCCAATTTGTATCAAAAGCTTCTTTTATGTACTCCATTTCATATCCTTCTTCACTCATATGCGGTGAAGAAAGATAAATTCTTTTATTTTGCATAACCGATCCTTCCCATTGTTTCTATATATATAAGTATAATATTAATCTTATTACCAAAATTTTTTATTCGTGGTTATATAATCTACTTTCTTATTGATAAAATCCCAAACCTTTTCTTCATTATCCACAGTCCACAAATTTACCAATACTTTAGAGTCAAGGAATTTTTCCAACGTTGCATTAGAAATCTTCTCATAATTACAGTCTAACGCAATTCCTCTCTTATAATAATAATTAATCATACTCTCACTCGGATCATTTGTTACGTGCTGTAGCTTAACATTAGGCATATCTTTTACAATTTTCCGCATCTCAACCATTGTATCAAAGTCATAAGCAATAAACATATATTGTCCGCCATTCATTTTGGATTCCACTGTATCGCTTAATTGTTGTAAATCATCCTCTACAACTCCCTGCATCCTGCCGTCCGCTACTCTTCCATTGGTTGTATATTCCATCTTAATTTCAATGACCGGGACCATTTCTTTTTCTTTACACACATCAAGATATTCGTCTAAAAATGCTACTTTATTTGCTTTCGGATCATTTTTATATTTAGAATACCCGTTGCCGCTGATAATCTTTAATTTACGGATCTCCGCCTCGGTCATATCTTCCGGCCTCTTATCAACACCACATGTTCTTTTTAAGGTAGTATCATGCACGGCAACAAACTTACCATCTTTCGTCATTCGTATATCTGTCTCTGCGCCCCAAAAGCCTGCATCTCCTGCTAACTCAAATGCTTTTACCGTACTCTCCGGCGCCTCAGAACTTAATCCGCGGTGTGCCACAAACTTTGCAGAACTGCTCGTAATCTTCCCAATCACCCTCACAGGATAGCTTGCCTTCTTTTTGCTTCCATCCGCTGCTGTTGCTGTAATCGTCGCTGTCCCCTGTCCTTTTGCATAAATCTTTCCCGAAGAATTCACAGTTGCCACCTTAGTGTTTGATGACTTATATGTAACTTTTTTATTATAAGCATAAGACGGCGACACCGAAGGCTTCCTTGTATAATATTTACCCTGCTGAAGTACGGCTTTGCTTTTATTAAAAGATACCTTGGACACTTTCTTTGTCTTTACTGTAACCCTGCATCTTACCTTTTTAGATTTTTGTGATTTTATTCTAGCTGTTATGTAAGCCTTTCCATTCTTCTTGGCAGTTACAACTCCTTTAGAATTGACTGTTGCAACTTTTTTATTGCTGGAATACCACTGTATTTTCCTTTTCTTCGCCTTAGACGGCGTAATCTTTACTGTAAACTTTTTCGTTGTTCCTCTGTACATGGTCTTTTTAGAAGAAACATTAGAGAATTTGATTTTTTTCACCTTAGGAGTTTTGGCTGATACACTATTTGTGCCCATCAAAATAAACGCCATACATAATGATGCCGTTCGCAGTAAAAATTTTAGCTTTTTCATACTACACCTCATACTTTCTCTCTCAAGCTGAACAATAAATATCAGTCCCCATCCTAACCCTATATCTGTGATTCCCTATTTTATCACAAAAGTAACATATCTACAACATATTTGCCTAATTCTTTTAACAAATTCAGACATTTCTCAACTGATAATGAGAGCTTTTTTACGATAATTTTATTTTCTTGATGATCTCATTCCCACTTTTGTCTATGACATATACGGTATAATAACGGCCTTTTTTTCCTTGAAATTCTGCTTTCCCTTTTTTATTTTTTAATTTCGTTCCTTTTTTCCCTTTTTTAAAATAGGAAACTGATTTTTTCCCTTTTGCATATCTGAATTTCAAGGTCTTCTTGCTCTCATCTGAAGCTGTTATTTTGACCTTAGCACTTTTTCGGCTCTTTCTATATTTTTTCACTTTAAGCTTCGGCGCTTTCCCCGCAGTTATTTTTACTGTCTTTACTGTCTGATTTCCCGCATTGTCTCTGGCATATATCGTATAATAGTCTGTCTTTTTAACTTTAATGGAACTGTTTTTTACAGAATAACCCCTTTTCCCGTTTGCAAAGTATGAAGCAGTCTTCTTGCCCTTTATGTATTTTACTTTTGTAATTTGCGTACTGCCTCTTTTCTTCGCACTTACCTTTACCAGAGAATAATTCTTTTTCTTTGATGTCTTTACCGTAATATATGGAGGATAATAATTGGAATTGACGGTCTTCTCAGCATTTAAATACCCGCCGGAAGCTGTCTTTCCATTCAAGCTGCTGAGTCTGGTTGCTCCGCGTTTCAGCGCAGATTTCACCATGGCCGGTGTTACTCCCGGATATTTTGCATAGATCAGCGCCGCCGTACCCGTCACCATCGGAGCTGCCATGGACGTTCCACTTTCAATGATTCCTCTTTCTCTGACACCCAGCCCAAAGATATCAGTTCCGGGAGCAGCCAAAAGCACACTCTTTTTTCCATAGTTTGAATACCCGTCTAAATATCCGTTGTAATCCAGATTCGCAACAGATATTACGTTGCTGTAATTATAGCTGGCAGGATAAACAGGATACCGGTCATTATTATTTCTCTCATTTCCGGCGGCGCAGATAAACAGCATATCTTTATTTTCTTTTATCACATCCCGGAGCATCCTGTCGTTTTGATAGGAGCCAAAGCTGAAATTGCAGATTTTTGCCCCCATCTTTTTAGCATATTTAATTCCTTTTATGACGCTGAGTGTTGTTCCCTCTCCCTTTTTTCCGCCCAAAACTTTTATGGACATGAGTTTTACATTTGTACCGGACGCAATGCCTGCGATGCCGTATCCGTTATTGCGGACAGCGGCAATCGTACCGGCACCATGGGTACCATGGTCATCTTCATAGGAAACATCTCCATAAGAGTCTACATAATATTTATTTGAATATACCTTATTGTTATTATTATAGAAATTCCACCCGTAAATATCGTCTTTATAACCGTTCTTATCGCTGTCTTTTCCGTTCTTCTTTTCTTTCGGATTTTTCCACATGACAGACTTCAGATCAGGGCTGGTATAATCCACACCCGTGTCAATATTTGCCACAATTACTTTTTGGGTATTTTTTTTATTCAGCTGTTTCCAGAGATTCTTTACATTAATGTCCAATCCTTCTTTTTGTGGAATAGTAATGCCCTGTCCCCCTTGCTGATCATGGACATAATCTGTGAGATTCGATCCGTAGTTCAAGAGTCCCCACTGTACATAAAAGAACGGATCGTTGACTCCTGCTGTCTTCATCGCAGTCTCTTTCCCTGATGTTCTGCCGTTTCCGTCTACCAGCCGATAGACATAGTTTGGCTGAACATATTCTACGTCGCTGTTCTGATCCAGTTCTTTTACTGCTGCTGCCGTCTCTTTCTTTGTATCTGTCTTTACGACAGCCATGGAGTCCGTCACCTGCTGTGCATCTCCCGGGGACTCATCCATGATGTTTTCCTTTTCATTCTCGGACAGGCCGTCTTTAAACTTTACAATGACTTCCTTTGTTTTATATTCATCTGTATCTGTGACAGAAACAGATGTATTTTCTGCTGTATCCGCCTTTACTTCCTTTATCTCCGGCTGAAAAAGCGAGAGATTGCCTACAAGGCAGACTGCTGCCAATCCTCCGATTATTTTTCTCATATAACTCCTCTTTTCTTTCTCATTATTACTATATAAATAATAAATATACATCCGGCCATACTGCTGACGGCAGCCCCTGGAACCAGCCATGGCGTCCGGTATCTTAAAGTGATCTTGTGTTCTCCCGGCTTCAGCACCAGCCCCATATGCATTCCATTTGTTTTTATGATTTGCTGCTTCTCTCCGTCAACTTCGGCTGACCAGCCCTTGGAATACGGAATCGGAATACATAATAATTTTGTTTTCTTCGTCGTGATCTCTCCGGTAAAAACATTATTCTTATAGGAAATATTTTTTAATGAATTACGTTTTCTGTTCTTCATCTCCTTTTTCATATCCTGTGGCTTCACAGAAATAAGCGAAACCTCATCCACCTTATACGTTCCGGTACTCGGAAACTGGAATTTAAGTTTTCCGCTGTCCGATATCTTCATCAGATAATCATGTCTTCCAAAATAGTAGGAGCTCATCTTATCCTGAATATAAATATGGTGTTCCTCCGAACCGTCTGTCACATCAATTCCGCGGTTTCCCTTTTTCCCTTTCAAAGCAATCTCGCCAATATTAGACTTATTCTTTGTCAACGGACTGTAATGAAGATTTTTTATATAAATATAGTGATCTTTCTCCGGATCGAGTTTTAAACGGTATTCTTTACTTTTACCGGCCTTATTTACAGACGTACTGTGTTTCCCGGAAAGAATTTTGTCTTCTGTCTGCGCTGCCAGGCTGCTCTGCTTTTTCAGGCCTTTTACCTCATCTTCCAGAACCGCACATTTCAGCATGGCCTGCTCCCGCTCTGCTCCATTCATTGTATCATATTTTTTTTGGCTGATCCATGAATCATAGGTATAACCAAACGGAAGTGCATACGGATTCTCATACACCCTCGATTCTTCTGTTTCATCCAGGAGACGGTATCCCTCCAGCTTCTGGTCTTTCGGCACCGCAATATATTTTACAGAAGCAAGACTTAAAAGTCCCTGCCTGAGATCCAATCCATGGTATTTGTCTGCGTACTGCATTCCCAACGTCTCATAACTTTTTACAGCTTCCATTGTTTCCTTTGGAATAATGCTGTAATAGGCACTGACTGTATTCAGCCCATCCAGCAGTCCATAATTGTGAAATCTCTGGCCCTCATCGTGCACTCTGACCAGCTGTCCGCCCGCCTGTTTTCTCAACCGTTTATTTTCCTCTGTCTGAATCGCTTTCAATGCCTCTCCTGAATCTAAAAATTCACCGGCATAGTACCTTCCCCCGTCACCAAAGCGGTAAAACCCATGGACTCCTATACTGGCCACAACCAGGACAGCAACGGCAATCCGAGTCACCATATGTTTATCATCCATTCCTTTCCACTGAAAGAAGAGGAAGACCAAATAAAACAAGAACAAAAAGATGCCTGCGATGTAAGCCCCATCATTTTTAAATACTTCCGGCTTGCTCAGCTCTGCCACTTTGATGATCAGATTATAGATTGAAATGCCCACCAGAATACCGATAATCTGGCGTTTTGACATGTGAAAGAGCCTCGGATACATTTCAGCCACAAGCAGTGCTATAATAAATGTAAACGCAAAACTCCAACGGTTGGTCACATAAGAAAAACCATTGAAAATATAACCAAAAACAGGGAGTGCCAGGAATACAATGCATCCGACAAACGCCATCTTATACTTTTTGTGTTTCATTCTCCTTGAGTACATTAAAAACAATACAACAATACCGGCAATCGGAATGAAGCCTACGTTGGTAGACTGTCCGCTATTTCCATATCCAACAAAGTTTTCTAAAAACAAAATGTAATATTTGAAAGGATATGCGATCAGATTGTGGATCTGTCCGCCGCCTCGTCCATTTCCTAAAAAACCATCGACTGCAGGCAGAAGGATCACTGCCGACAGGGCAACACCCAGTATATAATAACCTGCAAAGTTTCTGAGCAGAACAAAAAAATTCTTCAGCCGCTCTTTTGTATAGTATTGATAAAAACGAATCAGCGCATATATTACCGTAAAAATAGTCAGCATATATAAGAAATAGAAATTACTCATAGATGCCACAGCTGTGATAACAATGAATAAATACGGCCGTTCCTTTTTAAAAATCTTTTCAACACCAAGGCATAGCAGTGGAAAATAGATCATCGGATTGATAAAAAACGGATGTCTTAGCCCTGAACGAAACGTGAATCCGCAGAATACATAGACAAGCGCCCCTAAAACTACTGCAAAATTATTTTTATTCATCTTTCTTCCGTATGCCATAAATGCGGCACCGGCTAAAAACATGCGCAGCAGAATCATGAAGTTATACATAATCTCTGTATGCTTCACAGGCACAAAAATATACAGAAGATTCAGGGGATCTCCGATGGCATAGTAGTTTAGAGTCGATAAAATATCGCCCCCGTAACCGAGACTCATATTCCACATAGGAAGAGACAGATGTCCTGATGCAATATTTCCAACCAATTCCCGCAGGTAATGTCCCCAATAAGCCAATGATTCAAAATGTTGTGACAGCCCGTCCTCTACCCCTGCGCCCCAGATAAAAGACTTACCCTCCGCAATAAATGGATAAAATGCCGTAAAGCACATGAAAACAAATAACATGAGATATAGTAAATAATATTTCCTTGTATTCTTTGTATTCTTTTGTGACGTCATGAATGTCTCTCCTTTAAATCTTATCTTCCTTTTCAAGAACAAAGTTTTCAAAATATGATTTATTATACCATAGACGACTATATATTTCCATATTACTGTTCAGATCTTTGTTAATGTAAGAAATTCTTCATATTGTTGCAAAATATTGTATGTAATCTTATAATGTAATAAGTTAAAATCTATAGAAACCGAAAGAGGAAATCAATATGATAAATATAATAAAAAAATTATGGAACAATCAAGGGCTCCGTTATGTTTTTTTCGGAGGATGCACAACACTTGTCAACCTTTTAATTTTTAATGTTTTGGTGTATGCCTGCCAAGTAAACTATACAATCAGTAACATTATTTCAGTAGCTTCCGCTATCGTATTTGCTTTTGTTGTGAATAAGATCTTTGTATTTGTATCCAAAAGTTCTTCCTGGAAAGAAGTATGGATTGAATTCTGCCGTTTTGTTCTGGGCCGTCTTTCTACAATGATCATCGAAGTCGGCGGTGTTTTTGTTCTCGTCCAGTATATAAGCCAGGCAAAATGGCTTGCAAAGCTGGAAACTCAAATTATCGTTACAATCGTAAACTATTTTATCAGTAAATTCCTTGTATTTAAAGAAACAACTGCAAAGGATGAAACAACTTTATGATCTTGCGCTAAAAATTTTTTGACCATGGCATCATTTCATTATATTATCATTTTGTTACATTTTGAGTGACAATATAACAGATATTTTTATAAAGTTAAATAATCTTACAAAACATCGAACTCTCTTGAAAACCTCTGCCTTTGATTCTATAATAATGTAGCTTATATAACTCATCCGTTATATTCGATTTTACATTCAAATTAGAAACCCTCAAAACGGAGGCCGTCATGAAACTTGACCGTTCACAAAAGATAATCATATGCTTCACTCTAATTTTTGCCTTTGTCCTGGCAGTACACAGTACTTCTCTGCCGGTGAAAGAAGATGCTACAAATAAATATTTGGACACCTTGGATTTAAAAGGTGTCGACCGCCTTATGATCGTGGCACATCCCGACGATGAATCTCTGTGGGGCGGCGCCCATCTGGCAAAAGACCGGTATCTGGTTGTGTGCCTTACCAATGCAAGTACATACCATCTCACAAGATATAAAGAATTCAAATATGCCATGAACGCAGCCGGTTCCCCGAGTATTATGCTGAATTATCCGGACTATGTCAATAGAAAACGCGTCTCATGGGAGCCATATAAAAACCGCATAGAGCATGATATCCAGACATTGCTCCGGTATAAGAACTGGAAAGAAATTGCCACACATAACCCTGAAGGAGAATATGGCCACCCTCACCATATCGGAACATCTAACATCGTAACTTCTGCCGCAAAAAAAGAACATGATTTTGACCGGCTCTATTATTTCGGCAGGTATTACAGGCAGCTCCCTCCTGACCGGCCCATCGGTCCGCCTCAGGATCCAAAATACATGCGGGTCAAAAAAAGGATGTTTCCCTACTATTACAGAGAACGCAGAACGATACGAAAGCACCGGCAGATGCACTACTATGAAAATTGGGTCAAAGCGACTGACTGGGATTCATAGCAAAACAGCGGAAGGACTCAGATCCCTCCGCTGTTTTTAGTTTACGTTCTTTGTCTCTGTTATTTCCGATATAATATATCTCGGCCGCATTTTCACTTCTTCGTAGATTTTCGACAGATAATATCCGATCACTCCCAGACTGAACATCAGAATGCTTCCAATGATCAGCAGAAGCAGTATAACTGTCGTAAAACCAGCCACAGCCCTTCCGCTGAAATACAGATACAGTGACTGTACTGCCAGTACGATTGCAAACAGGAAAAAGATCACACCGCAGAATGTAACCACCTGCATTGGCACAGCACTAAAAGAAGTAATATTGTTAATGGCGTATTTGAACAGCGACTTCATAGACCACTTTGATTCTCCGGCCTCGCGCTCCTGCACATGAAATTCTACATAAGTGGTCTTAAACCCCACCCAGGAAGACAGTGCCCGGAAAAAAACATTTCGCTCCGGAAGTTTCAGAAATTCATCCACAGCGGCCCGGTCAAGAAGCTTAAAATCAGATGCCCTGGACATATCGACCCCTGTGGCATTGCTTATGATCTTATAAAATGTTTTGGCAAAAAATTTGTGAAGAAATCCCTCCCTGCCTCTCGAGGCCTTAACGCCTTCGATCACCTGATAACCCTGTTCCCAAAGCCGGTACATTGTGATAAGAGTCTCCGGAGGATGCTGGAGATCGCAGTCCATGACTGCCACACAGTCTCCGGAGGCATTGGCGAGTCCCGCAAACACGGCTCCTTCTTTCCCAAAATTTCTGGAAAAACAGATTCCCTTAATATTTGAATTCTTCTTTGAAGCTTCCTTAATCCGTTCCCATGTCTGATCTTTGGATCCGTCGTTGACAAAGACCAGCTCATAGCTTATGTCTTCATTCTCCATCAGCCGGGCGATTGTCCCGGCCGTTTTTTCTATCATCTGTTCTTCATTATAAGCCGGAAGGACGATTGACATTGTCTTCATAATTAGGCTCCTATTCTGATACTGTGATTTTTACCTGTACGTTTCCTATGATGTCCATATTTTTTACTTCTTTCAGCTGGACCTGGACCGTATGCGTGCCGGTTTCATAGACAGAGACGTCAATCTTCGGATTTAAATCCTTAGCCGTCAAATCGTCTACAACGGATTTCAGCCCCGTCACTTTGATCGGTACTTCAGACTGGTCGAATTCAATCTTATAATTATTTTCATTATTGATCAACTGGATCTGATCCGTGGAGAGAGTGATCGTTCGTTTTTTATACTTCTCAATGTTTGCTTTTACGACGATATCTTCGATCTTGCTTGTGTCTTTTACAAATGTGATCCCTTCCGGCAGTTTGATGTCCGCTGCTTTGATGGTCTTTTCTATACTTTTTGTACTGTTGCTTATGTCGATCGTAGAAAGTGCGATCTCATCAACCTGTTCCAGCGCGTCCTGCTCACCGGTAATCTCAATCTCCTCAGGTGAATAGTCAATACTTCCAAGGGCATATCCCTTAGCCGGAGTTCCCTTTGTCTTGACTACAATCGGCACGGTTTTAGTCCTGCTGAATTTTATTTTCACTTTTACTTCATCATTGTCCAGCTTCAGCCGGGACTGATCTACCTGTTCTCCTTCACTGTCATAGCAGACAACTTTATGAGTGATCGAGATGTCCTTTTTCAGGCCGGTAACGTCCACGATGACCTTGATGGATTTTACCTGCTTAACCACACTTTTTGGCCCTGAAATGGATATCAGGTTCGGCGCGGCTGTTTTGCTTCCAACTGCATAGCCCGATGCCGGTCTACCCGTTGTCTCTACCGTTACCGGTACCCGGACTCTCCTCAGGTCTTCCAGTTTCACTTTAACGCTTTGGTTGTTACCTGATACAATCTCCAGCTGATCTGCAAATTTCAGCGGTACAATCTTAATAGGAATTGAATTCACTTTTGACATGGAAGATACATCTGCGGTAGCCCGGAAGTCACTTTTCTTGAGCTTATCGAGGACTGTTTTTTTGCCTTTGACCGTAAAACTGACGGTTGAACCCTCCGTGATCTTATAAGTCCTGTTCAGTTCATCCAGAACCTGTTCATTGAGCATATCCACAGGAATATTCGAAAAAGATTTTGTGATCACCGGGTCCTCTGTATTAATGACAAACAGCCAGAGAAGGATTGCAAGAACAAGAGAGAATACTTTTAATATGAGATCATTTCCTAATTTTTCTTTCATTGCGGTTCAATCCTTTCCAGAGTCTGAATTTTCTTCCGTCGCTGTAATCACTCTTTACCACAGCCAGTCGGTCTCGCAGCTGCTGCGGGGTCAGTCCCCTGTAAATCCTGCCTCCCTGGGCAATGGAGATGCCTCCCGTCTCCTCTGAGACTACAATCGTCACGCTGTCGGAAACTTCGCTGATTCCCACCGCCGCCCTGTGCCTGGTTCCCAGTTCTTTTCCTATCTCAAGACTGTCACTCAGCGGAAGGTAGCAGGTTGCCGATACGATCCGGTTGCTCCTCACGATCACTGCCCCGTCATGAAGCGGCGTGTTGTGCTCAAAAATATTAATCAGCAGCTGGCTGCTCATTTTCGCATCAACAGGAATTCCTGTCCTCTCATACTCTCCCAGAGGAACCTCTCTCTCCAATACGATCAGCGCTCCGGTCTTAACCTTTGACATCTCGATAGTAGCACGAACGATTTCCTGTATGGTCCGGTCCGTATATCCTATTTTTTCATCCCTGCTCTCATCCGAAGAAAAAAGATTTACGATCGGATTTTTCCGACCGAGCTGTTCCAGGGCATTCCTGAGTTCCGGCTGAAAAACGATGATCGCCGCAGTCACTCCCACTCCCATTGTATTATTGATGAGCCAGGAGATCGTGTGCAGCTGAAAAACATAAGCAGCCATTGCCACGAAAACAAGCAGCATGATCCCTTTTAACAGCGTCCATGCCCTTGTATTTTTGATCCAGCGGGCAATTTCATAGATCAGCACGCTGACAATCAGGATATCCAGAATATCTGTAATTGACATCTGCGGAATGGACAACCAATATAAATATTTTTCGATGACTGATAAAAACTGCTCCAAATCTACTCTCCCTTATGTTTTTTAAATCCAAATTTCTTGCCTGAAGGATTAATCTTTGTAATATTGATTTCCTCTTCGTTGACCCTGCTCTTCGGAATCGCTTTGACGTAATAGTAATAATCCTCGTCCTCGAACTCCATCGTCTCCTGTCTGGAATAGTCAATGACAACTTTGAAAAACTGCATGATCATGACCGCCAGGATGCTTAATGCCGCGACAGCCAGTTCCCCTGCGATATCTACACGGTTGCCCGTAAAAAACCCTCCTACGAGGACAACGATTACATAGGCAATCCCTCCGATAAAAATCGAAAAGTACCATCCATAATCCACCTGCATTTTTCGAATGCCCACGACCAGTGCCGCTACAAATATAAAACAGAGGATATATACAATCAATTCCTTATTTTCTATAGTTCCCTGAAGCACAAAATTATACAGCTGACTTCCGAAGGAGCCGTTGTTTACCTGTACAACACCGCTTTGGACCGTCATAGCAAAAATATATAAGAACGTGCCCATGACGATGGCCGGAATCCCTGTAATGCCGATAAAAGACCCTACATAAAGCGGCACCACAGCAGGCAGATGAAAAAAGAAAAATACCGGTGTCATAAACAAAAGATATCTCATCCCCGGAAACATTCTCTGATATAACAGATAGTAAATACCAAGTATTATGAAATATAAGATTCCAATCTCAACAGATACCATGGATAAATGAATGATGATGATCAGATTGCAAAGTAAAAATGTCATTGAAAATGGAAGAAACACACAGATTCCTGCCAGGATCAGAATACTGAACGGCTGATTCAACACTTTGGAATACCCAAACAGGGAGTTTATCACATAAAAGATTAACACTCCTCCGATAAATTTTCCCACCGGGCCGCAAACCTGCCAGTGGGAAGACAGGAAATTCAAAATTTTTTCTCTATAAATCAATAATTTTTCCATCTGCCAACTCCTCTGCATCCATATCTATCTTAGGACTGTTGTCCTCTTTTTCTTCCTCTTCGTAAACTTCAAGAAGCTTTTCAAGCTGTCTTTCATAAGCTTTGATTCGTACCATGGCCTCATTATAGCGCTTCTCTGCCCTTCTTCTGGTAGACTTTACATAGCAGAAAAAAAGAATCCCGAAACAAATCAGTATCAGTATTGCCGGAACAGCAATTGTGCCCTTCCTCATCATGGAAATCACATCCTCCATGCGGAAAATAACAATAATCCCTGTTAAAAGAAGCAGTGCAACCACTAAAGCCACGCCTACTTTCATCGTCTCCATTCTTACATAATCACCGCAGCTGTACCGGTTTATGCGTAAATCTCCGGTTCCCTCTTTTTTTTCATATTGGGCCAGGGACGTCATAATCTTTACTTTTTCTTCTGAAATCACAGGATGTACCCCTCCTTCTTAGCTGCATATCTGGGCATGGTGACATTATATCACAAAACAAGGTACAGACCAAGGAGTCTGTACCTCATAATTTACTCTTTTATTTACTTCTCTGCTGCGGCATACTCTGTCAGGGATACCGGGTCCTCCAGTACCTCTCTCTCAACCCTGAGTATTCTGTCCTCTCCGGACCGGACAGACCATTTTACGAGAGAAATCCGATTGTCTTCAATTTCAATACATGTAATACACCTGGGATGCACACAGCTTCCGGAATTAAAATAGGTTCCTTCTCCCGGTTTTGAAAACGCCGGCCGGTGCGTATGCCCGGCGATCAAAATCTTTTTTCTGCTGCTGCCGTAATCGGCCAGTCTTTTTTCGATCCGCTCTTTAGCCTTTCTCGGACGTCCGGCTCCGGTGGGATCTAAAAACCCGATCAATTCCATATATCTCCATACATATCTCACTAAAAACCTGGAAACCGGCCAAAGGGTATCATTCAGAAAATCACCCTGATGTCCGTGTACCATAAAAATTTCTTTTCCATCTTTTCTGTTTCGGAAAATCAGCCCCTCCCGGACAGAGATATCCGGAAAGAGAGACTGCACCTGATGGGCAGCATCGCAGTAATAACATCCGCAGTGCCTTTGCATATAGCTTTTATTCCGTTTCACGATGTCATGGTTTCCATATACCATATAAAGCCGTTTCTCTTCGTAGAATCTCGACATCATCCAGAAAATGTCATCATGAACCTCTACGATTGTCTTTAATTTTCTGTTTTCCCACAGCTCGTCACCGTCTCCAAGCTCAACATAGGTAAAACCTTTCTGAAAATAATACTCCAGTGCGCCAAAACACACTGCCTGATTAGCCAGAAAATTATCTCCTGCATTTCCCTGTCCTCTGTGGCAGTCACTCATAACTACCAGTTTTGTGCCGGAATCAAATGGTATAACTGGAACATGTTTATATACCTGATCCAATTTCCGCTCTACTGCCCGGCAGTTCATTCTTCTCTGTGCTTTCCGCAATGATGGCAGGAATCTGATGGCCGGCAGCAGCAGTCATTGGAATCACACTGCCGTCTCGGCGGACAGGATCGGCACGGATGGCATGGGAGTTCCGATGGACATGGCGGATGCGGTGGGCACGGCGGTTTTGGCGGACACGGCGGCTCTGGCGGACACGGCGGCTCTGGCGGACACGGCGGCTCTGGCGGACACGGCGGTTTCGGTGGACACGGCGGCTTTGGCGGACACGGCGGTTTCGGTGGACACGGCGGCTTTGGCGGATGCGGCGGTCTTGGCTCGGGCCGCTTTCCCGTCAGCCAGTCTTTGATCCATCCAAATGCTTCATAAATTCCTTTTGCGTAAAGAGAATCCACAAAGATTGTATAGAGCTCCGGCATGACAGCCTTTATATATTCAATCTTATCAAGTGTATTTGGATATTTTTCTGTGGTAAATTCATACAGCCTGCAGTTATTTTTATTGGTTTTCTGTACAACAGCTTCCTGAATGCCGTCTCTGGCTTCCGGCTGCACTGAATGAGGTTCCGTATAATGGATATTCACAGTATTCCTGCGCACCGAAAATTCTCTTCTTCTATAACCAAGTTTCTTCAAACTATCTATAAAAGAATCCCTTATTTCACGGTTTGGAAACGTGATGGATGCGTCCATAGTAAGAGTATCCGTCTCTGAAAACTCACCGAGTTTAAAGCCGGTCAGCCACCAGTGGACTGCCCTGCGGCGCAGAAGAACTTTTCCGTTTTTCCTCAATACATAAGATAACGGAAGTCTCTCATCATCCTGTATATTTTCATAGAAGGTTCCTTTGAATTTTTCGTGATCGATATCCTCCCGTTTTGTGTTGTAGATACCGATCTCTCCTCCTGTTGTTATTCCATACTGTCCCTTCCACAGTTCGATCAGCCATCTCTTTCCTCCATAGGAGAATTCAACAGGCTCACAGTCCATGATCATATTAAACATCGGCGCTGCTTCATCATAAAGCCGGCAGTATCCGACCTCACGCTGCCAGCAGTCCATCAGTGAATAAAAGTAGTCACCGTTTATTTCATACGCAAACCCGGCATCTTTCAGGTCGGCATTTAATTCCATTTGCTGGCGCTGTATATCCGCAGTCGGACGGAAACGGCGGCTTCTGATACGCCATATGATCAGGGCAATCAGCACAGCCGCTGCTACAACAGCCAAGATAATGATAATAGATGTTGCTAACACAATATTTCTTCCTTTATTTATCTTCGTAATACATTTTATTCCACATCTCCTTTTTTCGTTACTTTTTGACTTTGACTAAAAATTCTTTCAATTTCTATTTCTTGGCCATAACAGAAAAGGACACCTCTCTAACATATTTTTTAGAAAAGTGTCCTTGTAGTACTATATATTTATCTGTACTAAGATGGGGCTTATTTTAAAAAGCTTGAAGATTTAATACAGCTTTGCTCCCGCCGGGATCCGGTCATCTGCCATCAGCAGATTTAATCCCTCTCTGCCATCTTCCTCATGTACTGCTGAAATCAGCATACCCTCAGAATCAATACCCATCATCTTTCTTGGGGGCAGATTTACGATTGCGACTGCTGTCTTTCCAATCAGTTCTTCTGGTTCATAATACTCGTGAATACCGCTTAAAATCGTGCGTTTCCGGTCTGTTCCGTCATTCAGAGTGAATTTCAGAAGCTTCTTTGACTTCGGAACCGCCTCACATGCCTCGATCTTCACGGCACGGAAATCGGACTTGCTGAAAGTGTCAAAGTCAACCATTTCTTCAAAAAGCGGCTCGATTTTTACATTGGAAAAATCAACTTTCTCAGCCGTTTTTTCCTCTGCTGCAGCAGCTTTTTCCGCCTTTGCCCCGCCCTTCTTGGCATCCAGTGACTTCATTGTCGGGAATAACAGCACATCCCTGATCGCTGATGAGTCTGTCAGCAGCATGACCATTCGATCGATTCCAAAGCCAATGCCTCCTGTCGGCGGCATACCGATCTCTAACGCATTTAGAAAATCTTCGTCTGTGGAATTTGCTTCTTCGTCACCCTGGGCAAGCAGTTCTTCCTGTGCCTTAAACCGTTCTCTCTGATCGAAGGGATCATTAAGCTCGGAGTAGGCATTTGCCATTTCCCATCCGTTCATGAAAAACTCAAACCGTTCCACATAGTCCGGATTTTCCGGCTTCTTTTTTGTAAGAGGAGATATCTCCACCGGATGATCCAAAACAAAGGTAGGCTGAACAAGTTTATCTTCCACAAACTCCTCAAAGAACAGATTGAGGATATCTCCTTTTTTATGGCGCTCTTCATATTCCACATGGTGTTCATCCGCAGCTTTCCTTGCGTCTTCAACCGTATGGATCTCGTCAAAGTCAACACCTGCATATTTCTTTACAGCATCAACCATCGTAATCTTTTCAAACGGTTTGCCCAAATCCATCTCAATGCCATTGTAGGTAATCGTGGTGCTTCCCACGACTTCCTGTGCCAGGTAACGGTACAGATTTTCTGTCAGCTCCATCATTCCATTATAATCTGTATACGCCTGGTATAATTCCATCAGCGTAAATTCCGGATTATGTCTGGTGTCCACACCCTCATTTCGGAATACCCGGCCAATCTCATACACTTTTTCCAGACCGCCGACAATCAGTCGCTTTAAATAAAGTTCCAGAGAAATACGGAGTTTTACGTCTTCATCCAATGCATTATAGTGGGTCTCAAACGGTCTGGCCGCTGCTCCCCCGGCATTCGGCACCAGCATCGGTGTTTCTACTTCCATAAATCCCTGTCCGTCTAAGAAAGAACGGATCTTGCTGATGATCTTAGAACGTTTAATAAACGTGTCTTTAGATTCCTCATTCATGATCAGATCCACATACCTCTGGCGGTATCTGGCATCGGTATCCTTTAAGCCATGGAACTTCTCCGGAAGGGGCTTCAGACTTTTTGATAAGAGTACAACCTCTTTTGCGTGGATGGACTTTTCCCCGGTTTTGGTCACAAATACAGTTCCTTTGATTCCAATGATATCTCCGATATCCATCTTTTTAAAATCCTTGTATTCCTCTACACCGATTTCGTCTCTGGCCACATATGCCTGAATACGTCCCTCAAGATCCTGAATATTACAGAAAGAAGCCTTTCCCATGACCCTTTTGAACATCATCCGGCCTGCAACAGACACTTCTTTTCCTTCCAGTTCTTCAAAATGATCTTTAATCTCCATAGAGTGGTGCGTTGTATCATACTTCATGATCTCAAACGGATTTTTCCCTGCACTCTGTAATTCTTCCAGTTTATTTCTGCGTACCCTGACAAGTTCGCCCGCATCTTTGTTCTGTTCTGCCACTTTCCAACCCTCTTACTTTCTCTTAACGTCTAAAACTTTATATTGATTCACCTGGCCTACGCCTTCCACTTCTACCACATCTCCGATCTTCGCCCCGAGCAGTGCCTTGCCGATCGGTGCTTCATTGGAAATCTTATTATTCAGGATATCGGCCTCTGTGGAACCGACGATATGATAAGTAACTTCTTCCTTAAATGTAAGGTCCTCTAACTTTACAAGGCAGCCAAGGCTGATGACACCATGCTGGAATTCCTCATCGATCACCTCTGCATTTTTCAGGATCTGTTCTAATTCTTCGATCCTTGCCTCAATGTCCCTTTGCTCATCTTTCGCAGCATCGTACTCAGCATTCTCTGATAAGTCTCCCTGCTCTCTCGCTTCTTTGATCTTCTGGGCTACTTCTTTTCTTTTGACAACCTTTAAATCCTGTAATTCATCCTCTAAAGTTTTTAAACCCTCCTGAGTCAGAATATTCTTTTTTGCTTCTGCCATATTTTCGCTTCCTTTCCTTCTATATCAATCCTTCTGTCCGTCTGGTTCGTACACGCTCATCCGTAAATTATATCTCAGTACTGTTTTATTTGTCAACAGAGGACGCCCCGTTATTTCTGATGATCGCCTCCAGTTCCCCTATACTCTCTGCATGGTTTACCTGATCTCTCAGCTTTGCCGCACCGGCGAGCCCATGGGTATACCATGAGACATGCTTTCTCATCTCCCGGATGCCGATGTATTCGCCTTTGCACTCGATCATCATTCTCGCATGTCTCAGAATCATCTGGATAACCTCTTCAATCTCCGGCCGCGGCATCAGTTCTCCTGTGTCAAAATAATGACATAGTTCTTTGAAGATCCACGGATTTCCTTTGGCTCCTCTGGCAATCATAAAGCCGTCACAGCCGGTCTCCCGAAGCATCGCTTCCGCATCCAGAGGTGAATTGATATCACCGTTTCCTATCACCGGAATGGAAACGGCTTCTTTGACCTGTCTTATGATATCCCAGTCCGCTTTCCCGGAATAATACTGTTCTCTTGTTCTTCCATGGACAGCGACTGCTGCCGCTCCGCTCTGTTCTGCGATCCTTGCCATCTCCACTGCGTTTACATGTTCATCATCAAAACCTTTTCTGATCTTCACCGTTACCGGTACACTTAACCTGTCTGCCATGGCTTTAATGATCTTTCCTGCAAGGACAGGATCTTTCATCAGAGCCGATCCGTCTCCGTTATTTACAATCTTCGGCACCGGACATCCCATGTTAATGTCTATAAGGTCAAAGCCCATTTCCTGGACCCGGACAGCCATATCCGCCATCAGTTCCGGTTCTGAGCCAAAAATCTGCGCCGCAATGGGCCTTTCCCATTCTTCTTTTGCAAGCAAAGGTCCTGTATTGGGACTATTGTAATACATACCTTTTGCGCTGACCATTTCTGTATAGAGAAGTCCCGCACCCATTTCTTTGCACAGCAGCCGGTAAGGAAGGTCCGTGACTCCAGCCATCGGGGCCAGCAAAAAAGGATGGTCTATTTTAATGTCTCCAATGATCAGTGGGTTTAGTCTACAGCTGCTTTTCATAAATAATCCGCAATCCCTTCAATGTCAGTGTATCGTCAAAACAGTTGATCTCCGGCACTTCCCTGGAAATCATCTTTCCAAGCCCCCCGGTCGCCACGACTTTCATGTCTTTAAATCCCGTTTCCTTCTTCATCTGCTCAATGATATATTTGGTCTCCCCGATCACTCCGTACATAAGTCCCGCCTGCATGCTTGTGATCGTATTTGTGGCAAGGATACTCTCCGGTGTCTTGATCTCGATCTCCGGAAGTCTTGCCGCTCCCTTCCATAATGCATTGGCAGAGGTTCGGATGCCCGGTGCGGTGACTCCGGCCAGAAATACTCCGTCTTCCGTAACCACGTCATAGGTAGTGGCCGTCCCGTAATCGATTACCAGAGTAGGCCCCCCGTAAATTTCATAGGCAGCTACAAGGTCCACGATACGGTCTGCTCCTACCTCCCTGGGATTCAGTCTTCCCAAGTTGATTCCTGTCTTGATGCCGGGTCCGACGATCACCGGAGTCACATCAAAATATTTGATGATTCCGTTGGTGAGAGAATACATGATATTCGGCACAACCGATCCGATGATCGCAGCGCTGATCTGTTTTGTATCCAGCCCCTTGGCGGCGATCATATCCCGGATCAGGATTCCGAACTCATCTGAAGTTCTCGGAAGTTTCGTTGTGATACGAAACAGTTCCACCAGATCCTTCTCCACAAAGATACCAGCTGTAATATTGGTATTTCCCACGTCCATAGTCAATAACATTGCTTATACCTCTTCTCCCAGAAAGAACACCCGAAAAAACAGTTCCAGCGATTCCCAGAGTTCCGCTCTGTCCCGCTGCATTTCTTTTATCTTCAGTGCACTTCCGATTTCATCATAAAAATAATCATTTTCCGCTGCTGTCGTTTTAAATGACAGCTTCCCGTCCTCATCAAACTCAAGCGTTAAGATGCCCCCGATCTCTTCTGTGTACAGCACACAGGCAATCTTTAATTCATCCTTGATCTGCTGAGGAAGGGATTCAAAATCTTCATTTAAATAATATTTCTTTTCATATCCATTGGAACCGCATAGAGTTATGGTCTCCTGATACATACTTCCTCCTGTTTATACACTGTAACCGTGGATTCCCCGTATCGATACTTCTCCAGAAAAAATCTCTCTGGTCCGTCCAAGAGAATCTTCCACGATCAATTCTCCTCGCCGGTTGATCCCCCCGGACTTACACATATATTCATCATTTCCCTTCATAACTTTGATTTTCTGTCCGCGATGCGCAAGAAAACTGTTGTATTCTTCCATCAACATGGAAAAATCCTGAGTTTTTTTAAAGATCTCATAATCATGCTCAAAATGTTCCAAAACTCTACAGAGAAGTGCCATCCGGTCAGCAGGTTTTCCCGTCTCTAAAAGCAGAGACGTAGCTTTGTCCCTGACTTCTTCCGGAAATTGTTCAATATTGGCATTGATCCCGATTCCTACAACAATATAATTCAGTTCATCCATCTGAGCACTCAGTTCCGTGAGGATTCCGCATACTTTTTTTCCGTTGATCAGGACATCATTGGGCCATTTGATCTTTCCGTCAATGCCTGCTGCATCTTTGATTCCTTTTTCTACAGCCAGAGCCGCCACAAGGGTCAGCATGGAGCTGTTTTCCAGTTCCACATCCGGTCTCAGCACAAAACTCATCCAGACACCCTGTCCCGGCACTGAAACCCAGGAACGGCCTCTTCTGCCCTTCCCTGAAGTCTGCTCTTCCGCCGTCACAAGTGTCCCATGAGAAGCTCCCGCCTCCGCGAGTCTCCTCGCCTCCAGATTGGTGGAATCCACTGTCTTCATCACCTTAACCGTTTTACCAAGCCAGGAAGTTGACAGACTGCTCTTTATATCTTCTGCCAGAAGAATATCCGGGCTTTTCACCAGTTTATATCCCTTATTACTCACAGAGTCAATGACGTAGCCTTCTTCTTTTAATGCCTTTATATGTTTCCAGACTGCGGTTCTCGACACCCCGAATGTTTCGCACAATTCCTGCCCGGATACATAGCCGCCGCATTGTTTTAATCGTATGAGTATCTTTTCTTTCATTGTTTATTTTTCCCCGAGTGTTGCAACCATAACCGCCTTAATCGTATGCATACGGTTCTCCGCCTCATCAAAAATCACTTCTGCATGTTTTTCAAATACATCTTCCGTGACTTCATTTCCTTTTACCGCCGGCAGACAGTGCATGACAACGGTTGTATCCTTCTCTGTTTTCTTCATCAGTTCATCGTTGACCTGGAAGGGCTTCAGAAGAGCCACCCTCTCTGCGGCTTTGTCTTCTTCCCCCATAGAGCACCAAACGTCGGTATAAATACAGTCGGCTCCCTTCACGGCATCGGTGTCTTCGGTAAAGGTAAGTTTGGCTCCGGATTCCTTGGCATACGTTCTGCACTGCTCGATCAATTCTTCTTTCGGCCACAGGCTCTTAGGTGCCAGACAGGTGAAGTTAATCCCCATCTTTGCACATCCGATCATTAACGAATTGCCCATGTTATTGCGTCCGTCCCCTGCGAAAACGAAGTTTAATCCCTTTAATTCTCCGAACTGTTCTCTCAGAGTCAGAAAGTCTGCCAAAATCTGTGTCGGATGATAATCATCAGTAAGTCCGTTCCATACCGGAACACCGCTGTATTTCGCCAGCTTTTCCACATTTTCATGTAAAAATCCCCGGAATTCAATTCCGTCGAACATTCTTCCGAGGACTCTGGCCGTATCCTCTACACTTTCTTTATACCCAAGCTGGATGTCGTCCTTTCCTAAATATTCAGGATGTCCGCCTTCATCGATACATCCGATGGTGAATGCGCACCTCGTCCTAGTGCTCGGTTTTTCAAAAATAAGGGCGATATTTTTACCCTTCAAACTATCTCCTGTGATCCCTTTTTTCTTATCTTCTTTTAACTGTGCCGCAAGATCCAGCAGGTAACTGATCTCTTCCGGGGTAAAGTCCTTCAGTGTTAAAAAATTTCTTCCTTTTAAATTCATCTTTCTTCCTCCGTTTTTTGGCCTTTGCATAACAATCATTATATAGCACCCAATATGTTTTCACAAGCCTTACTGATGGCTTCTCCCAGCTTTCTGTGCCCCTCCGCACTCAAATGGCATGCGTCTTTTTCAGACGGTTCCGCAAACTGTGCGGCATCCATAAAATGAATACCATAAAGGTCCGCCCATTCTTTATAAACAGATGCCAGGCGCTTGGAATATTCATAAGCCCTCTCAAAACCCATAGTCTCTCCGTCTGCCACTTCCCTTATATTTTCCCCGATCAGGATCGGCGACACCAGAAGGATCTCAGACGGCTTTCCATCCTCTCTCTTCTGCGGAGTGATCTCAAGTATCTTTTTGACCAGCCGTTCAATGGCCTTCCCAATATCCACCGGGGTCAGCTGGAAACGGATCTTCAGATCATTTGTTCCGAGCATCAGCACAACCAGATCCAGAGGCCCGTGCGAATGGAGACAGGGTTCCAGATAGGCAAAACCATTTCTGCCCGGACGGATCTCGTCTTCAAAGCAGGTGGTCCTTCCGTTGAGGCCCTCCGGAATCACCCTGGCCCGTCCCTCCATATTTTTCTCTAATATACTCGTCCATCTCAAGTCATATGGATACCGGAAACCATTTTCCGGATTATAGCCGTATGTATTTGAATCACCGTAACACAGAATTGTCTTCATGAGAAACCTCCTTATAGAATAAAAACAGCCGCTTCTTATCATCGTCATAAGAAGCGGTTGCTCTGTATCGTTTATTATAATACCTGATTTAAGAAATTGATGGTTCTTGGTTCCTTTGGATTGGCCAGCAGTTCATGCGGTTCTCCCTGTTCGACGATATATCCGCCGTCCATGAAAATAATACGGTCCGCAACTTCTCTCGCAAAGCCCATCTCATGTGTCACAACAACCATGGTCATTCCATTCTTGGCCAGCTGTTTCATAACATTTAAAACTTCACCGACCATCTCCGGGTCCAGTGCACTGGTCGGCTCATCAAACAGCATGATGTCAGGATGCATGGCAAGCGCCCTCGCAATCGCCACACGCTGTTTCTGTCCTCCGGAAAGCTGTGCCGGATAGACATCAGCCTTTTCTTCGAGTCCCACATCTTTCAGCAAATTTCTTCCGACCGTCTTGGCCTCGTCCAATGTCATTTTCTTTAACTGTACCGGAGCCATTGTAATGTTTTCCAGCACGGTCTTGTGAGGAAACAGATTAAAATGCTGAAACACCATGCCGATATTCTCTCTCACTTTATTAATATCTGTACCCTTGTCTGTGATGTCGAATCCGTCGACAACAACTTCTCCTCCGGTGATCGTTTCAAGTCGGTTAAGACACCTTAAAAATGTACTCTTTCCGGAACCGGAAGGTCCGATCAGACATACGACCTCTCCGTCTGCGACTTCCAGATCCATTCCTTTTAATACCTCTAGCTCACCAAAACTCTTGACCAGCCCTTTTACTTGAACCTTCACTTTTTTATTATCTTTATTTTCCATAAGACAACTTCCTTTCCACAATATTTGCCACCTTAGAAAGGATGGTGCAGATCACCAGGTAATAGATGGCTGCCATCACATAAATGCTCATGACAGAGGTCGGCTCGTTTGCAGTAATGATCTGGCTGTTCATCGTAAGCTCCCGGATACCGATAGCATAAACCAGTGATGTATCCTTAATGGAAATGATGAACTGATTAATGATGGATGGAAGCATGGTCCTGATAGCCTGAGGAAGGATTACTTTTGACATAGCCTTCCCGTAAGGCAGTCCCAGACTCCTTGCTGCCTCCATCTGACCCTTGTCCACAGATTCGATTCCACCCCGGACAATCTCTGCCATATAAGCTCCGGCGTTTAAACTGAGGGCTACAACGGCAGCCACAAAAGGACCTCCGAAATCATCCCAGTTTAAATCCATAGGCTGCAGAAAGGCTCCCGCCACTCCATAGTACATAATAAATACCTGTACGACAAGAGGAGTTCCCCGGATAATATCTACGTAAATTTTGCAGATAATATTCAGTATCTTGTTTTTTGATACGCTGAACATACCAAAAATAATACCGATGATGCTGGCACAGATCAGAGAAGCCAGGGCAAGCTGCAGTGTCAGTCCCAGCGCCGTCAAGAATGACGGAAAATACTGTTGAAATAGTTCTATAAAGTTCATAATCTGTCCGCCTACTTAGTCTTTGTATATTTATCTACAATTTCCTGATATTTTCCGTTGTCTTTGATCTTCTTTAATCCGCTGTTAAACTTCTCTACAAGTTCAGAGTTTTTGCCCTTCTTTACAGCAAATCCATACTGGCTTCCGCTCTCGGATGTGAAAGCAACCTGTAATTTAAGATTCTTCTGACCGATCTGATAAGAAATGACAGGGAAGTCTTCAAAACATGCAGCTGCATTTCCTGTCAGCACTGCCTGGTACATGGTCGGTGAATCCTTGAACTGTCTTACTTTATATCCATATTTTTCAGCATTTTCGTTGGCATATGTGGCACCTACCGTACCTACCTTTGCTGCTACTGTCTTTCCTTTCAGGCTGGAAAGTGCTTCTTTTTCTGCTTTTTTCTTGTCTTTTATATTATCAAATGTTTTTCCGCCCTTTTTCACAGCGAAAGCTACTTTAGAATCGTAGTAAGCCTCAGAAAAATCATATTTCTGCTTTCTTTCCTTCGTAATAGACATACCCGCGATCATACCGTCGCTCTGTCCGGACTCCACAGATGCCATGGCAGCGTCAAATCCTACTGCAGTCACTTTGTATTTGAATCCTTCTTCTTTTGCAATCGCTTCTAATAAATCAAGGTCGATTCCTACACGGTTTCCATCCTTATCTTCAAATTCGAATGGTGTAAATGTGGTGTCAGACGCAATCTTATATGTCTTTTCCTTGGAGTCTTTCTTATTTCCGCCGCCGCATGCAACCAGGCTGATTCCCATGACAGCTGCGAGACCTACTGCTAAAACTTTTTTCAATCTCATTCCTTTTTCCTCCTAAATGATAATATTCGTGTCTTTCCGTTATGAAAAAGTACACACTAATAAATATTATATCTTATTTTGAAGAATTGGTCAAACTCTCTTCAATTTGGTCTTTTAGTGACGGTTTTTGATCTTCAGCCACTTCTGTGATAGATTTCACCAGTCCTGCAATACCCTGGATTTCTGATGGGATAATGATCTTTGTCGCTTTTCCGTCAGCCGCTTTTGCGAATGCCTCCAGGCTCTTTAACTGCAGAACTGCGTTGTCTGCAGAGGCTTTCTTTAAGAATTCAATACCATCTGCATTCGCCTGCTGGATCTGTTTGATCGCTTCCGCCTGGCCTTCTGATTCCCTGATCGTCGCTTCTTTGTTCGCTTCTGCGCGCAGAATTGCGGATTCTTTATCACCCTCTGCTTCCAGGATCACAGATTCCTTATGTCCTTCTGCACGAAGAATAGAAGATTTCTTTTCACCTTCCGCACGAAGGATTGCCTCCCTCCGCTCTCTTTCCGCTTTCATCTGTTTTTCCATAGCATCCTGAATTGCTGCCGGAGGAATAATGTTTTTCAATTCCACACGGTTGACTTTGATTCCCCATGGGTCTGTCGCCTCATCCAGGGTAGCACGCATCTTTGTATTGATCGTTTCTCTGGATGTCAGTGTCTGGTCGAGTTCCAGATCACCGATGATGTTTCTAAGTGTTGTAGCCGTCAGGTTTTCGATCGCCATGATTGGATTCTCGACTCCGTAGGAATAGAGCTTTGGATCTGTGATCTGAAAGTAAACTACGGTGTCGATCTGCATGGTAACATTATCTTTCGTGATGACCGGCTGAGGCGGAAAATCCACAACCTGTTCCTTCAAGTTAACTCTTCTTGCCACACGATCAATGAACGGGACCTTGATGTGAAGCCCTACAGACCACGTTTCCTTGAATGCTCCCAGACGTTCCACCACATAGGCATTTGCCTGCGGAACGATCCGGATGCTGGAAAGCATCGCCATGATGATAATAAAAAATAAGATCAATAATAAAATAAACATTCTGCACCTCCTACTTCTTGCTCACGATTAGTTTCACGCCTTGAATTTCCTCTACGATTACCTCTGTCTCTTCCGGGATCTCATCATCATCGGCAGAACGCGCTGTCCACTCCATTCCCTGGATATAGACCATTCCCTGTCCTTTGATATTGACGATTCTTTTCTTTACGATCCCTGTCTTCCCGATCAGGCTTTCTGCATTGGTCTTTTCCGTCTTGTTGTTCAGATATTTTTGGGCCCATGGCCTTGCAAATACAAAAACCACACAGGAAACTGCCACAGCCAGGATCAGCTGCCCGAAAAACGGCAGACCCAGCGCCGCACCGATGGCTGCTGCTAAAGATCCCACCGCAAACCAAATACTGGTAAGTCCCAATGTCAGAATTTCAAGCAACAGGAAAACAGCTACCGCAATCAACCAGTATACCGTATACATAATCAGCTACCTCCTTTTTTCTGCCTCCTGGCCTCATACATAAGAAGTCCTCCGGCCATAGCTGCATTTAATGATTCGACCCGGCCTTCCATGGGAATTCTGATCCTCTTGTCTGCCAGCGCCGCGATTCTGTCTGTCAGTCCATTCCCCTCATTGCCGATGAGAAATGCGCTGATCTTATCGTATGATTCATCTGTATAGTCTGTGCCGTTCAAGTGTGCCGCATACACATGTACCGACTGCTGCCTTAAATACTCCACCGTTTCGGCAAGATCCTCTGTATAAGTGAATGGAACCCGGAATATAGAGCCCATCGTAGACCTTATGACTTTAGGATTATAGATATCCACAGTATCCCTGCTCATGATGATGCCGCTCACACCGGCTCCTTCTCCCGTCCGAATCAGCGTCCCCAGGTTTCCCGGGTCCTGCAGATTCTCCAGAAGAAGAATACTGCTTCCGCTGCGCTTTAGTATCTCAGAGAGAGTCGATTGTTTCATCTTCACAAGGGACAAGATCCCCTGAGGCGTCTCCGTATCCGAAATCTCACGGAACACTTTAGGCGAAACCTCTTCAAACGGAATACCTTTCAGTTCTTCCCCATGCAGCTTTAAAAAGTCACTGGAAACAAAAACCTTTGCCCTCTGCTCTTCCGGAATCTCCCGGAAAATTCGAAGGCCCTCAGCCACAAATAATCCGGTTCTTTTCCTCTCCCTGGAACTTTTTTTAAGCTTTATCACCTGTCTGATCTGCTTATTCTGTACCGTTGTAATCATAAGTTATTCCTTTATCTGAGCTTGATTAAGTCCTCTTTATTCCCGATGACGATCAGGCTGTCACGTTCATTCAGAATCTGATCGGGATCCGGCGCTCCGTTAAAGTCCTCGCCGCTGTGAATCGCCACTACATTGATGTTGTATTTCCCCCGGATGTCCAGCTGGCGCAGATTTTTTCCGACCCATCCCTTTTTCAGGTGAATCTCTACAATACTCGTCTTTGAGGAAAGGTCAAAAAGATCCATCACTTTCCCGCTGACCAGATTGTAGGCAGTCCTTGCTCCCATCTCTTCTTCCGGATATACCACCTCATCGGCACCGATCCTTTTGAGTATCTCTCCTTTCAGTCTGCCATCGGCTTTGGCGAGAATATACGGAACTCCGATCTCTTTAGCAATCATCAAAGCCATCACACTGGCCTCCAGACTCTCCGCGGTAGCAATGACAAGCCCATCCATTTCTTCCAGACCGATACTGTTCATCACCTCCATGTCCGTAACATCCGCACAGACTGCGCAGGTGACATAATCAACAATATCCCGGACCAATTCTTCCTTCTGATCCACTGCCAGCACTTCGGCGCCGTCTTTCATCAGGTTCAGAGCCACACTCTTTCCAAACTTTCCGAGGCCGAGCACCGCATATGATTTTCCCATCTTTCTTACTCCTTTATATATCATCGTATAAAATATATTCCTGCAAAACACAATTTGTACTGTAGAAACTATCTCCATTGTTCACATGATTGGAGTGAGGCATTCTAAGAGCCGAACGAAAATCATGTGAACAATGCCTTTATCCTAAAATTATATCTTCTTCCGGATATGTTGCCAATACTTTCTTTTTGCCGCGGACTGCGAAACCGACTGCCAGAGACACCGGCCCGACTCTGCCAAGATACATGGTGATGATGATCGCCAGCCTCCCGATCACACTCAAGTCCGGGGTCAGACCTTTGCTCAGACCCACAGTGCCCAGCGCAGAGACACACTCATAGCATGTATCCATAAAGGAGGCTGAATCGGATACCAGTACGACTAAAATAGAAGACAGCAGTACAATCAAATTGACACAGATAATGGTCAGTGCTTTCGGTATGACTGTCATCGGTATCGTTCTTTTAAAAATATGAATCGCACCCTCCTGCTTCACTGTCACAAGCACACAGTATACTAACACAACAAACGTCACAGTCTTTACTCCTCCGGCCGTTCCCACCGGCGATCCTCCGATAAACATTAGGATCATAGAGATCAGTGAAGATCCTTCTGTCAGTGCAGCCTGAGGCACTGTCTCAAATCCTGCAGTCCTCACCGTGACAGACTGGAACATGGATGCCATCAGTTTATTGCCAAGTGACAGATTGCCTATGGTTTTAGTATTTGCAAATTCAAAGATAAAAATGAAGACTGTACCAATAAAAATTAAGATGACCGTAGTAGACAGCACGATTTTAGAGTGCAGCTTCAGTTTCCCAAAAGCTCTTTTTAACGGAAACTCCCTGTGAATTAATCCGCGGAAGACCCTGAGCAGGTCTCTCCACACAATAAAACCAAGCCCGCCCAGCACGATCAGTCCCATGACCGTAAAATTCACAACCGGATTCGTAATATAGCTTCTCAGACTGTCGGTCTGTATAATATCGATGCCCGCATTGCAGAATGCGGATACAGAATTAAACACAGATGCCCAGATGCCGTATCTCACACCGAACTCAGGGATAAACTGGGTTGCAAACAGCGCCGCACCGATTCCCTCTATAATAAAAGTACCTTTTAAAATCTTCCTTACCAGCTCAATAAGGCCGGACATTGTATTCAAGCTGAAGGACTCCTGAATCAGCATCCTGTTTTTCATTGTCAGCTTTTTTTTCAGAAACAGGAACATTCCTGTGGTAAATGTAATCACGCCCAGTCCGCCCAGCTGTATCAGCACAAGGATCACAAGCTGGCCGAAGGTGCTCCAGTAAGTCATCGTCGTCTCAACCACCAGTCCGGTTACACAGACTGACGTTGTCGATGTAAAAAGTGCGTTAATATACGGCGTGGCTTCGCCGCTTTTTGACGAAATCGGCAATGTCAGCAGCACAGACCCAATCAGTATGACAAATAAGAATCCAAACAAAATAATATGGACCGGCTTAATCTTTTTCATTCCCTTTCAATTCTCCTTACATACAGAAAAAGCCATCTTTAAAAGATCGCTTTTTCCATAAAATCTTTTTATTTTCCAAGTAAATGGGCAATCTGTAATTGATAATCATCCACATGCTTTTCCATTGCCAGTCCCTCGTCCATATCGATGTCCATGAACTTGCCGTTCTGGTATCCGACGATGCGGTTGCTCTTTCCTGCACATAAGAGATCCACCGCATAAGCTCCCATCATAGAAGCATATACCCTGTCTTTGGCGGTCGGGCTTCCGCCTCGCTGCATATGTCCTAAAATAGTAGCTCTTGTCTCGATTCCTGTAGCCGCCTCAATTCTCTTGGCCATACCGTAGGAGTGTCCGACACCTTCTGCATTAATGATCATGTGATGTGTCTTTCCTAAAGCTCTGTTCCTGAGCAGGTGTTCAATGATCTGCTGTTCCAGCTTCGGCATATTGCCGTCAAAACTTTCAGGAATCAGGATATCCTCTGCTCCTGTTGCCATTCCGCACCACAGTGCGATATATCCGGCACCCCGTCCCATAACCTCGACAATGCTGCAGCGCTCGTGGGATGTAGATGTATCTCTGATCTTATCGATCGCTTCCATGGCTGTGTTGACTGCCGTATCAAAACCGATTGTATACTCGGTACATGCAATGTCTAGATCGATCGTTCCCGGAATTCCAATGGTGTTGATTCCAAGTTCCGCAAGCCTCTGGGCTCCCTGGAAAGAACCGTCTCCTCCGATAACTACCAGTCCGTCGATCCCCTGTTCCCGGCACACTTCTGCGCCCCTTTTCTGTCCTTCCGGTGTCTTAAACTCATCACAGCGGGCGGTAAATAAAATTGTACCTCCCCGTGAAATACTGTCTGCAGTATGTCTTGAAGTCAGATCGATGATATCTTCATTCAATAACCCATTATAACCTTTTCTAATACCTTTTACATTTAAACCGCGCTCCAGGCCGACCCTTACGACTGCTCTGGTGGCAGCATTCATAGCCGGTGCATCTCCTCCGCTGGTCAGTACTCCAATTGTTCTTACTTTCGGTGTTCCCATGTTATAATCCTCCAAATAATAGCATAAAATTATATTTTGTTAGACTCATTTTAATGCATTTGTTAAAAGTTTTCAATATAATTATTTTAACCCTGTCTTCTTGACTCTGATGTTTCCCTTCCCATACTGTTCTCCAAGAGCATAAATGAGTTCATCCTCACTGTTTACCGCATACATCCGGTCCAGCCTGTTCACGGCTCTCTCTTTCCGACAGTAGACGATGACAGGATTGCTGCCCTGATGTGATTTCAGAATGTCATAAAAACGGTCCTGTTCTGCAAAAAAACGGTCTTTATCATCAAACTGCACCCAGACTTCCTGTGCAAGATCATCAAACACAGTAATCTGGCTGCTGACCATCTTGCTCTCTTCCTCCGAAATCGAAGTATTTCCTTTTACAAAGATTTTGGCATCCTCCTTCAAAAGGTGCTGGTACTTATTAAATTCTCTGGGGAAAACAATGACCTCAACCGTTCCCATCAGATCCTCCAGTGTCAGAAATGCCATATTCTGATTGGTCCTGGTGAGTTTCACCTTCATATCACTGATGATGCCGCCGATAATACAAGTCTGTTTATCCCTCAGCACCGGCTGTCCCGTGTCCTCCTCAGCTGTAAAATCTGCAGTGCTGGCCGTTGTGAGCCGCTCCAGAATCTCCACATCATCTTCCAGCGGATGTCCGCTTACATAGATCCCAAGCACTTCTTTTTCCATGGCCAGTCTCTGCTCTTTATCAAATTCCCCAACGTCAGGATATTCTATCTCAAAGTTCTTCTGCTGGTCCTCCGACATAAAGTCCAAAATACTCATCTGCCCGGAAATCTCATGCTTCCGCTCCTTCTGGATGCTTTCCAAAATACTTGCATATACGAACATCTGCTGTTTCCTTGTATATCCAAGTTCGTCCAGCGCTCCGGATTTTATCAGGCTTTCCACGGTCCTTTTGTTCATTTCTTTGCTGGAAAGCCGTTCTATCAGATCCCTTAGGCTATTGTAGCTGCCGCCCTCGGATCTTTCCCGTAAAATCTCTTCAATGACCGGCTTTCCAAGGCTCTTTATGGCGCTCAGTCCATACCGGATGCATCCGTCATCCACAGAAAATGCCCCGTCTCCCTTATTTATATCCGGCGGAAGAATCTTAATTCCCATTTTCCTGCATGCATAAATATATTCAGATACTTTATTAGTGTTTCCCAAAACAGAGGTCAGCAATGCGGCCATAAATTCTTTCTGATAATGACATCTCAAAAAAGCGGTCTGGTAGGCAACGACCGCATAGGCTGCTGCATGGGACTTGTTGAAAGCATATTTAGCAAAGTCCAGCATCTCATCCCATATGTGATTTGCCGTCTTCTCGTCGATTCCGTTTTTTATACAGCCCGGGATGCCCTCTTTTTCATTTCCGTAGACAAAATTCTTCCGCTCCCTGACCATGACATCGCCCTTTTTCTTAGACATGGCACGGCGAACAAGATCACTGCGGCCAAGAGTATAGCCGGCCAGCTCCATAACGATCTGCATCACCTGTTCCTGATATACGATGCAGCCATACGTAGGCTTCAGAATCTTCTCCAGCTGCGGGCAGTCATAACGGATACTGTCTTTGTCCACCTTCCCTTTTACATATCTCGGAATAAAATCCATGGGCCCCGGACGGTAAAGGGAAATTCCAGCGATAATCTCTTCCAGACTCTCCGGCTTCAGTTCCTTCATAAATGTTTTCATGCCGCCGCTTTCCAGCTGGAACACGCCTTCTGTCCGCCCCTGACTGATCATTTCATATACCTTGGGATCTTCTGTGTCGATCTTATTTATGTCGAAAGGCTTTCCTTCCCTTTTCTCGATCAGATGGACTGCATCCTGGATAACGGTAAGAGTCCTTAGGCCCAGGAAATCCATTTTCAATAGTCCCAGTTCCTCAATGGTTGTCATCGTAAACTGGGTCGTTACGGCGTCATCCGCTCCTTTCGCCAAAGGCACAAATTCGTCGATGGAGTCTTTGCCGATCACCACGCCTGCTGCATGCATGGAGGCGTGTCTCGGCAGGCCTTCCAGCCTCCTGGACATGTCAATCAGATACTTGGTCTCCTCGTCTTCCGCATATGCCTTCTTCAGGTCAGGACTTTTTTTCAGTGCCCCCTCGATGGTGATATTGAGTTCATTGGGCACCATCTTTGCAATCCCGTCTACCTTTGCATATGGAATATCAAGAACCCTGCCCACATCACGGATCACGGCCCTCGCTGCCATAGTTCCGAATGTAATGATCTGAACAACCTTATCCTTGCCGTACTTTTCAACCACATAGTCTATGACTTCCTGTCTTCGCTCATAACAGAAATCGATATCAATATCCGGCATGGAAACACGTTCCGGATTCAGGAATCTCTCGAACAGGAGCTGATATTTGATCGGCTCGATGTCCGTGATCTCCAGACAGTAAGACACAATACTTCCGGCTGCGGACCCGCGGCCGGGACCTACGGCAATACCATGTTCTTTGGCATAGTGGATAAAATCCCAAACGATGAGAAAGTAATCCACATATCCCATATTTTCAATGGTTTTCAGCTCAAATTCCAGGCGCTCCCTGAGTTCTTCAGTCACATCGTCATAGCGGCGGCAGATGCCCTCTTCACAGAGCTTTCTTAAATAAGAAGTCGATGTATCACCTTCCGGCACATCAAATTTCGGCACCTTCTGCTCACCGAAGATGATCTCAACATTGCACCGCTCGGCGATCTTTCCGGTGTTTTCCACTGCCTGCCTGGCATACGGAAAAAGCCGCTCCATTTCTTCCGGGGACTTGAGATAATACTGTCCGCCTTCATATCTCATTCTGTCCTCATCAGCGACCTTTTTCCCTGTCTGGATACAGAGCAGAATATCATGGGGTTCCACGTCCTCCGCAAATGTATAGTGGATATCATTGGTTGCCACCAGTTCGATTCCGGTCTCCTTTGACATCTTGATCAGCGCAGAATTTACCGTTGTCTGCTCACTGATCCCGTGATCCTGCAGTTCCAAAAAGAAATTGCCTTTTCCATAAATCCTCTCAAATCTCAAGGCCGTCTCTTTCGCCTTTTCATAATCTCCTTCCCTGATGTAAGTCGGAATCTCTCCTCCCAGGCAGGCGCTCAGCGCAATAAGTCCCTCACTGTAACGTTCGAGCACTTCATAATCCACCCGCGGCTTATAGTAAAATCCTTCCGTAAATCCTCTGGATACGATCTTCATCAGATTGTGATATCCACGGTCATTTTCTGCCAGAAGCACCAGATGAAAATAATTACTGCTGCCCTGTCTGGCTTCTTTTTCAAATCTTGATCCGGGTGTCACATAGATCTCACATCCAAGGATAGGTTTAATTCCTTCTGCCTTTGCAGCCTTATAAAAGTCAATAACTCCGTACATGACGCCGTGGTCTGTGATAGCAATGCTGTCCATCCCCAGTTCTTTGGTATGATGCACAAGCTCCTTGATCTTACTGGAGCCGTCCAGTAGACTGTATTCTGTATGAACATGTAAGTGTGTAAAACTCATGGAATTCTCTCCTGTACTTATTCTTCGCCCGGCCTCTGGGGCTCATCGTAAATATTATGTCCGGTTTCCAGGACTTTTCCCTCTACCGTAAACTTCATTGCCTTAGCATCAAGATTCTCACAGATGGTTTTTGTCACTGCCTGTACCGTCAGCACCTCGCCGGAGCTCCCCATCTTGCGCAGTGTCTTCTCAAATGCTTTATTGAAGTCGATATAGGCGGTCTGCTTCTTAATCTGAAAGGAATTGATTCTGGTCCCTTCCTCCAAAGTCCCCATCTTCATCATCTCTTTCAGCAACTTCCCGGCCGTCACGTCCTCAATCTTAACCTTTCCGTTAATCAGGGTCTCCACATTGTCATCCGGTGCATAAATCGTGCACTCTCTTACAACCGGTTTCTTGGAATCTGTCTCTGCGGCATCGGATTTTTCCCCTGCCGCCGTTTTCTTTTTGGCTGTGTTTTCCTTCCCGGCTGCTGCCTCTGCAGTGGTCTTTTCTGCCTGTTTCGTATCTTTACTGCATCCGGCCAGTCCCGCAGCTGCTGCCACAGCCAAAAGTCCGGCAAATATCAGTTTTTTCTTTCTCATAACAGTGTCCTCCTTAAATTTATCGAACAACATTTCTATACAGATTAGATTTTACCACAAATCCGTATCCTGTGCTATAATGCTAAAGAAAAGATAAGAAGTTAAAGGAGTAAGATTATGGAACATATGACCATTCAGGATATTTTAGCAGCAACCGGCGGCACTCTCTTATGCGGCGATGCCTCTATGCCAATAAATCGTCTCAGCACTGATTCCAGAGATGTAGGGCCTCATACATTATTCGTACCGATCGTCGGTGAGCGGGTAAACGCTCATAAGTTTGTAGAAAGTGCCCTAAAGGACGGGGGAGCTTCTCTGACCCAGGAACATGAGCAGGCGGAAGGCCCTCATCCTATTATAAAAGTGCCGGACACCTTAAAAGCCATGCAGCAGATCGCGTCTTTTTATAGAAACAAGATGTCACTGCCCATCATCGGCATTACCGGAAGTGTCGGAAAAACTACGACGCGGGAAATGATCGCCCATGTACTGAAAGGAAAATACCGGGTATTTGAAACTGTCGGAAACCAGAATAGTCAGGTGGGCGTGCCTCTGACTCTGGACCGTCTCACTTCCAGAGATCAGATCGGGGTGCTGGAAATGGGCATGAGTGAACCGGGACAGATTACAATCCTCGGAGACATCATCCGCCCAAACGCTGCGGTAGTCACAAATGTTGGTGTCTCCCACATCGAGCAGATGGGAAGCCGGGACAATATCTGCCGGGAAAAACTGGATATCCAGAACGGTCTGCCTGAAAACAGCGTGCTGTATTTGAACGGCGACAATGATATGATTCGTAAACACATCGGTTATGTGACACATCCCTATGAATTCTTTGGATTTTCAGAAGACTGCTCTTATCGCGCGGAAGGAACAGAAGAAATCCATGGTCAGACCCATTTTACCTTCGTCCATGAAAATATGAAAGAACCGGTCATTTTAAATGTTCTGGGGGATCACAATGTGTCCAATGCCCTTGCAGCAATCGCCCTGGGCCTTGCCTATGAGGTTCCGATGGAAACGATCAAACGGCAGCTTGCCACATTCTCCGGACAGCGCCAGAATATCCTTAAAATACACGGGTACACGGTCATTGATGACGCCTACAATGCCAGCCCCGATTCCATGAAAGCAGGTCTTAAAATCTTGTCCGATTATAAGGACAGCGGAAGAAAAATCGCGGTTCTGTCCGATATGCTGGAGCTGGGACCGGACTCTCCGGATTACCACAGGGAAGTCGGCGAATTTTTGGGCACGGCAGATATTACGGATCTGTACATCACCGGAACCCTTTCCAAAAAATATGCAGAAGCTGCACAAAAAAAGAATCTCTCACTAAAAACGAAATGGTTTTCCTCCAATGATGAGCTGATATCTTATTTAAAGGATTATTTAAAAGAAAATGATGTAGTGCTGATCAAAGCATCTAATGGGATGAAGCTGTATGAAGTTGCAAAAGCTCTTGAGTAAGAATTGAAAACTTTGGCGTATAAGCGTATACAAAATGAAAGGCCTTCCACCTGGCGATGGAAGGCCTTTCATTATACCAAAATACACTTAATGTGTGAGAGAGGGTTATCTCTAATTCAAGGGAGGGAACCTTGAATTTAGATTTATTATACATCATATTTCAGATTTGTGTGCGTCAATGTAATAAATGGCTGTTTTATTGTCATGAAAACTTTTCCTCATCCTTATTTTCCCTATTTCATTACCGTTTATCTTATATTTTCCCCGTTTATTTTTTATAGCTTTTTCTTCTATTCAGCGTCTTTTTTGACATTTTTCGTCTGCTGTGCTACTTTAAATAGATAAATCGGAGAAAATTCTCTCAGGGAAGAGTACATTGATCTCCGGTTTTCTTCATTATTTAATATAAAAAAAGGAGATTAATATGAAAAACCAAACATTTACGTCCCCTCATGATCTGGAGGGAAAAATCCCCCTCCCTCAGGCCGTCCTTTTAGGACTGCAGCATGTCCTGGCAATGTTTGCAGGCAATCTGACTCCGATCATCTTGATCGCCGGTGCCTGCGGCATCGGTGCAGGCAGCCCTCTTCAGGTATCTATTTTGCAGAATGCCATGCTGGTGGCCGGACTCGTAACCTTTGTACAGCTGTTCACCATCGGGCCGGTGGGCGCACGCCTTCCAGTCGTCATGGGCACCAGCTCCGGCTTTATCGGAGTATGTTCCGGAGTGGCAGCCTCCATGGGCGGCGGAGTAGCCGCATACGGAGCCATTCTGGGAGCAAGCATTATTGGCGGCCTGTTTGAAGGAGTTCTGGGATTTTTCTTAAAGCCCCTCAGGAGGTTCTTTCCGTCTGTGGTCACCGGTACGGTGGTCATGGCCATCGGCCTGTCCCTGATCTCTGTGGGAATCAACTCTTTCGGAGGCGGATCCGGTGCAGGGGATTTCGGTTCTCTCCCAAACCTTTTTGTGGGAGCCGTGGTGCTGATCGTGATCGTTGTGTTAAAACATTTCACAAAAGGCGTAACCAGCAGTTCTTCTATTTTGATCGGTGTTATCGCGGGATATATTCTCTGCGCTGTCATGGGCTTATTCCTGCCCACCACTTATACAAATGCTGAGGGTGCCGTGCAGACAGCTTCCTGGGTTTTAAACTGGGATAAAGTAGCCGATGCCGGCTGGGTTTCTCTTCCGAAACTCATGCCCGCTACATTTTG